>Ga0209489_108474_pt1 | contig 13955 bp, 3 predicted proteins | sample SiratrowhiteBW_FD_187527 | JGI IMG/M metagenome (GOLD analysis project Ga0209489, IMG submission 187527) | Root nodule microbial communities of legume samples collected from California, USA - Siratro white BW (SPAdes) (version 2) | ecosystem: Host-associated > Plants > Roots > Nodule | place: USA... | reverse complement strand
AAAAAAAAAAAAAAACATATTGAACTCAGTGAATCATATCAATTAACTCATCATCTTTATTATTATTATTATTATTATTATTATTATTATTATTATTATTATTATTATTATTATATACACCATGTTAAAATAATATTTTCAGTATATAAAGTTTATCTCATTTTTATTGATATTTATTTATATTTGAGTCAAATTAATGTTAGAAATTACTTTAAGAGAATCCAGGTAATAAAATTGATTTACATTGGGAATCATGTTCTATATATAAGTTGAAAAGAATTATATGATTAAACAAAGTTCACTTTAGATGTGGATACATTTTTTTAGTTTCACACCTAAAATCATTTTATATCAGAAACAAAATCATTTATCTCAAAAAAAAAAAAATCAATAAAAACCATTAATAGCCAAACATGGAATAACCCAAACAAACTCGATTTTATTTTCCAAAAAGTAAGTTTTGGTCATCTTGCTAGGAGTGTTATTTTCTTATCTATGCATCTATTTTTATGTTTATTTTTTACTTTCTTTTAACTTCATCACTCTTCCTATCTTAAAAAGTATTTCTTCATGAACAAGGACTTTATACATTTTATAAAGGCTAAAAAGCAATTTACCATTAGAAAACATATTAATGAGTACTTTATTTATGAATGCTATAAAATATTTTAAGGGAATTAGAAAATTATGATCTCAATAAGAGAGTCCATATAAAACTATAATAGGTTTGGTGTGTGGGAATAGAATCAATCAAGCTATAAGTGATTGGAATGGGAGAAGTCTTTGGTTGAAGAACTCTTTTCAAGTCATAAATGTTGTCTAACATAAATAAGGATTAACAAATAGGTGGGTATGGAACTAACCTACAATGAATATATATATCCAATGAAATATGAATGGAAAATAGCATGTGGTTTAGGTATAGTTTAGGTTTTATGTATGGTTGTCTAACTGAGTAAAAAAATTCTTATTCAATTTATAAGTGGTCAATAAATCTCTTGAAATGTTTGAAAATGTACACGTATTGGTCATCGATTTATTTACTAAAAAGAAATTACTCTTCTTTAGTTAGTGTGATGTGTACCTCCTATTGAATATAGTTTCAAAATATTGTATAATTTATACTAGATAATAAACTATGTGATTTACGACATAGATAGTTATGAATAAATAAACGTAAAATTGAAATATAATTAATTTTTGTAATAAAAATATGCAGTGATACAAGGTCAAATATAAATTGAGTAATTTTGATCATCTCATATAAATAATTGCTAATGTAAGTGGTTAATTTAATTTGGAAATATTTTTTTTCAAATTTAAATTTTGTGTTTTCATTATGTTAATTATTAAATTTTCAATGTCAAGTTTCTATTTTAATTATTAATTACCAACTTTTATTGTTGTTTTAATTTTATGTTTATTTATTTATGTAATATATATTTACAAAATTAATAATAATTTTGGAAGAAAATTGTTTGCTCCGAACTTTCTTTTGAATAAGCTAAAAAAATCTGATTCGACCTTATATCAGCCTACGGAATATTTTGGTCTAATTGAAAAGAAAACAGAAAATCAAAAAATAATTTTAAATTAAAAAAAATAAATGAAATATTTACTGTTTAAATTTTAAATCACAAAAATAAAATTAATTTCGATTTTTAGATGTAATGATTTGATATTAATATGCATATATATTTTAATGAAATAATATTATTTCTTAAATTATAATATTGTTAAAGAAACAGTCATATCTAAATCAATCCACTTCAATTTAATATACTATAATTTTAGTCTTATTTAATTCATTTTAAACATTATTCCAGTTAACTATTAAGTTAGACCTATTTTAGTAGTTCAACCTAACACTTACATATATACACTCAAATAATATTTTCTTTGGGATGGATAAAAAAATTCCGAAATTTGAAACTATTAAGTATTCTGAATTAATTTTATCATTTTTCATAGTATTAATAACTGTATTTGTTTATACAAGAATCTTAGTTTGGACATAAATTTAATGAGTTTAATTTGATATGTTAGGTTCACACGTGGTCATGATAATATTAAACTGGTTAGACCCACATGTTTGCTTCAACAAATCAAAGTAGTCAAAAGCACGATAAAATAATAAGAAGTTTAAATGTTTCCTATATAAACATTTCTTTTATGTAATTTTTTAATGTAACGTCTTCCAATTTAATCAACCCATTTGAATAACCACTACATATATCAAATTACTAACTTTTTAAATTATCTTAAATTCAATTGTATCACTAAACTTTTATACTAATAAAAAAATTAGTTAATATTATTTATTTTACTAATTAAAAAAAATATTTGTTTGAAGTATTTTTCATAAGGACTTAATATCAAGAATAAAAAAAAATTATACGGATTTTTGTACTTTTCCATAGATAATAAAAAAAATCGTTGAGAATATAATTTCAATTAATTGTAGGGATTTTGAGATAATAGGACAAAAGGAGTTTGAAAAACAATATTTTATTTCTTGTAGTTGAATCAAGAAAGAGTATGTTGTACTAAAGAAAATGAACTTTTATAGTAAAAAGAAATCAACTTAAATAGATAAACACGTTAAACCTAAATTCACCACTACAGAATCCAAATTTATTTTAATTTTAAATGAGAGATTAGTTAAGACAATTATATTATTGAACCAACAACAACTATGGTTTTGGATGCCATTAATCAAAATCAATACGTGTTATTAATTAACAATTTAATATCATAATTTAAAAATAATATCGAAGATGACACCTCATTTCCATCGTAAACCTTCATACGTCACTCACTTACGTGAGGTTACGTTCTTTAATTATTTCTAGGTTTTTTCCACATGATTCAATTTCTAACTTTGAAAAAGTTGAATTTTCTTTGCTTTTTCTTTTTCTTTCCAACCAATATCTCAGTCATTTTCATATTTTCCTATCTCAATGGAAATTGCTCTCTCTATTGAGAATCTTGTTCTACACAAAACAATTTTTTTCTTCGACGTTGATTTTGTTCCTCCATTAATGGTGGGTCTAAATCAAAGAATAGTGATATGCATGAAATTCCATATATTTGGTGAAAAGTGGGGTGCACTTGTTTTCAGTCAACAACTTTTTATTAATTAAATTTTCCAACTTTTGAACTATTAAACTCTTAAATTACTTACACTCGTGCCCCCACACTTAGGTGTTGGAAAGATGGGTATGTTCTGTTTTTATCTTAAATTGTCATGAAGGGTTTTATTTGAATTTGAATTTAATTAATATAGGACTGGATCAATTCAATTTGTAGGTATAACATATTAATTTTAAGGTTTTAAAAAAAATTAAAGTATTATAAAATTATAATTGTGATATTTTAATATATATGTTATCATATTTTAAAGGTTTCTCGTATTTATAAATATTTTTCTTGCTCAACTCAAACTAACAAAGTAACAAAAACTAAAAATAAATTTTATATCATACAATAATATCATTACACTTAAAAATTGAAATATTAGCATTAGAGAAATTATCTAAATAAGAATTTGTTTTAATAAGACGAGAGTCTTATATAATTTTAAATAATTAAGATTTAAAGTCTCGTTATTTAAAAGTGAGATAAAAAATCTCACGTGACTTAAAAAAATTAGGGTCAATATTAGTTTGTTTATAAAGAAACATTTTTTTTTAATTATTTACTCAATTAGATGAAATATATAATATTAACATCAAATAAATAAATAAATAAATACATATATAGTAGGGGATTTGGTGTACTTGTAACATTGTCTAAGGAAAATAAAATAGTTATATAATCTTAAGTAATTTCTGTATTATTACCTCCAATATTATATATTTTTGTACCAAATATATTTATAATAGAAAACACTAACAATGTAAGGGTAGATTAATTTATAAAAAAAATCATATAATAAAGTATATATACCACATGTATCAATTATATCACAGTCAAAATATAGTTCACACGAAAAATTACAATCAAATCACTCTCAAAGATATGCATAAATCATCAAGCATATATTAGTATAACACTGCAATTTGTTACATTGGACTCTTTCTAGATGATTCAAATTAAGTTTTTCACACCAAAGACTTACATTTACATATTAGCAACATCATTAATAAAAATCAACTTTAATTTCTTATATCAGGATATTTGCATCTGTTATAAAATGGTGATACAAAAATTTTCTCAACTTCTAATCACCTAAAATAGTATATATGTAATTAGTTCATGTTTAAAACATAAGATATATTCTTCTTATAATAGTTTCATGTTTAATATTACAACATTTAGAACTAATACATCTTAGGTATCTTCTAAAAACGATGTTACTTATAATTGAAACATTATATATCTGTTTACAAGATTGACTGTGAATAAAAACATTATTTTAATGTATTCTTATACACATGAATAGTCTAGGCAAGCAACGTAAAACTCACGTTAAAATACATGAAAATATAAATTTAAAATAAATAATTATATATACGATATTTAATATCAGTACTTGATATTTAGATAATAAAAATTATAAAATATTTTTCTTAAATACAGGACAGAATGTAACCTAAATTTATTATCATATATTTTTTATATTTAAAAAAATCATCTCTTATTAGTTGTGAAGTGTTAGAACATGCAGTGCATCTTCTTGTCTCAATGCGTGAAAGACCATAAATTGGTGATGCAGGTCAATCATAATAACCTGGTTTTATAAAGAATATTTCAAAATCAAGGCAAAGTCAAGTCATGACAAACTACAAAATACTCATTTTTTTTATACAAATAGTATGTCGGCATTGTGATGACATGTTCTGATGTGTTTTTGTTGTTTAATATGAAATATTGAGTATAAAACGTAGAAAATGTACATCAAATGAAGAATATTATAAACCCGTCAATGGCAATTTCATGACATTACGATTTATAAATTTATACTTTTTTATAACGTAACTTTTAATACAAATTATGCAATTTTTTATTTGAACAACTTCAATCTAAATAATTTAGGGTGTGTTTAGATTACTGTGTAAAAAATTAAGTTTGATTCAACTTAATTTTGTTTTTAAGTTAAAAGGAAGTTTGAGTAACCCGTTTGGATACTTTTATTTTCAAAGCACTTTTATCACGATGAAGGTATTTGGATGATAATAATGAAAAACAATTATTAAATTGAGTAAGAATTTCATATTATCATATCAATATTATTCTTTTTGGTAAATCTAAATTTATAATATACTATTACTATATTATATTTTGATATTAATATTATTTATTTTGTTATGTTTTTTAGTATATTTGAATTCGTATAGTATTATTATTTGATATTGTGATATTAATATTACCACCGAAGTTTTCTAACAATATTTTTTGTTATTAAATTATTTTTTGGATTTTTTTAATTTTCCTTTTTCCTTTTCATTTAGATTATTTAGTTAGTTGCGCATTAGATGCTTTTTTTTTAGATGGGTTAATTTCTAATAGTATTATTTAAAATGGGAGAAAAAATTTTAATTACTAAGATATGTAAATCATGCTAGTATAATACAATTTTTTAAGTGAAGAAATTGAGTTAGTTACACACGATATCACTTAGACACGATATCACCCAGACATTAGACACGATATACATGAATTGTGGGAGACAAATATCATTTCTTTGTCAATCTCAAAATCATCATACGAACAGGAATTAAATACCATTTCTTTGTCAATCTCAAAATCATCACATGGAGGAGGTACTATCTCAATATTATTGACATTCCTTAGGAAACCCTTAATATTCCTCTTATTTATTTTTTCTCATTTTACTGTATTTAGATTGGTATACAACATAATAAATACAATAAATGTCAATAAATATATAGATAAATATTTAGATTTTTATACATCAAATGCAATAGATGTCAAGAAGGATGGGTGGTAAGAAGAAATAAAATTGGTGTGAAGAAATAAAATTGTTGTGACATTTATTACATTGTATACCAATTTAAATGCACTAAACAAAAACACTAAATTGGTATACAATGTAATAAATGTCACACCAATTTTATTTCTTCTTACCACCCATCTTTCTTGACATCTATTGCATTTGATGTATAAAAATCTAAATATTTATCTACATATTTATTGACATTTAATGTGTTTATTATGTTGTATACCAATCTAAATGCAGTAAAATGAGAAAAAAAATAAGAGGAATATTAAGGGTTTCCCAAGGAGTGTCAATAATATTGAGATAGTACCTCCTCAAATGATTTTCATATTGACAAATAAATCGTGGGAGACAAACACCATTTCTTTATTGTGTAAGATAAATCATACCCAACCGGCATGATGCTGTTGTCAATCTCAAAATCATCATAGGCAGGTACCATTTTAGTATTGTGTGACCACTTCCAAAATGCTTGATCTTCCTCTTATTTTTGTCCTGTTTTATTGCATTTAGATTGCATCTAGGTATACAATGTAATAGATACAATAAATATCAATACATATGTAGTTAAATATTTAAATTTTTGTACATTGAAGACAATAAATGTCAAGAAGGATTGGTGGTAAAAAAAATATAAAATTGGTGTGACATTTATTGAGTTTATTGCATTTGTTAAGTTTTACACCAACCTAAATGCATTACAGGGACACTTAATCTTCCTCTTATTTTATTTCATGATTTACAACATAATAACATAATAAATGCAATAAATGTCAATAAATATGTAGATAAATATTTAGATGTCAAGAAGGATGGATGGCCAAGAAGAAATAAGATTGGTATGAAATTTATTATTTTGTACATCAATCTAAATGTAGTAAAGCAGGACAAAAATAGAAGGAATCACACAACACTGATACGACAAACATTGTTTGTTTCTTTCATAAGTGACATCCTGCGGGTGTCCAACTGGTACTGGTGTACGATTTCTTTCTTAATCTAAAAATCATCATAGGAAGATACAATTTCACTATTGTGTAATCACTTCCAAAATGCTTAATCTTCCTCTTAATAAATAATATTTAGATTTTGTATATGCAATAATATTTAGATTTTGGTATATGCAATAATCAATTAGTGGTCAGAATAATTATTTTGTTGTAAATCAATCTAAATGCACTAAAGCAACACTTAATCTTCCTCTTATTTTTTTCTCCTGTCTTACTGTATTTAGATTGGTGTACACCATAATAAATACAATAAATGTCAATAAATATATAGACAAATATTTAGATGGTTAAGAAGGATGGGTGGCCAAGAAGAAATAAAATTGGTATACATCTATTATGTTGCACACCAATCTAAATACATGAAAGCAGAAGAAAAAAAAAGAAATAGCACATTTTGAGATTGAGAAAGAAATCATGGAGGACGACAAACACGAGATCTCTTACATAAGTGATCTTGTGATCTCTTCACATAAAGATTGTGTCAAACTAGTACAATTTGCCCATTTTAGTAATTAAATTTTTTCTACCCATTTTGAACAATACAAAATAAAATTATCCTATTACAAAAAAAAAACCTAATAAATATGCATCATTTACCTATTTGGAAGAACTCACTTCCTAAAATGGATAGAAAATAATATTTATTCTAACAAAGATCTCAATTTATGATGTTAACTAAATCTTTATAGGTTCTTAATGATTTTTTTTTATAGAATTAAAATAATATTTGTTATAATTTAGAAAATGCTTAATTAAATTTTAAATTTGTTGTAAATTTAGATATTTTCAATTGGATCTTTGTTAAATTTTTTGTCTATTTAGCATTTAAATTTTTTTTATAGTTTTTTTAATTGAGTTTATACCGTTAAACTTTTTTTTGTTATTAGGTGGTGTAATTGTTAACTTGTCCAGAGATTTTGTTCAATTGTATCGACATATTAAAAAATATGATGTTTGTAATTAATACAAAAAAGTTAATATAAAATGATTTTATTGTTTTATTGTGAATGTGTTGAATAATAATGGATGATAGTTATTATTTACATCCATCAATGATATGGTATCTTTGGTCTTGAAGAAGTCATAGAGAAGTAGGAAGATCTCATTATTCGACATATTTTTGAATAAAATAATAAAAGTGAATTATTATCTTATATTAATTATAATATGGTTTTATATAAATTACAAAATTTCATATTTTTTGACAAGTAGTAAACAAAAATGATCGGATAAAATAACAAACATATCACTCAGCTAACAGAAATGAGTATAATTAAAAATATATAAAAAATTTAAGTACTCAATAACAAAAATTTTTAATACCACTCAATTAAAAATATCTAAAATTACTTAAAATTTAATTAAATATTTTGAATTTTATGAAAATTCTTATAAAAGAATTTAGTTTTATGAGAAAAATCTTATCTCTACCTAATATAAAATCTTATAAATAATAGATTTAATACTTATTTTTGTTAAAAAAATAGTCTTTTCACAGAATTTGAGAAATGATTAACATAGTGTATGTAATTCCCCGCCTTCCACTTGATTGTGAGAGAAAAATTATTCTTGAAGCTTGAAATTTAGAAACAATAAGGAGAAAGCAAAATCATAGTGAACGAGAAAGTATTTAATTTAAAAATTAATTTCCATCTTTATCACTTTGTTGAAACTCTAATGATGATTACTCCTTAGAATCAATATATTTCAAGAAAATAATTAAGAAAATGAATAATTATCCTATATAATTCCTTTGAAGTAATCTCATTACTGCCTTAAATAAATGTGACTTTTACAAGTTAAATTAAGCATAAACACTAATTCAGTTCAATGCCCAAACGTAGCATTAAGTTCAAGTACCTGTTGGCAAAGCATTATTCATGATGGTTTTTTTCCATAATAATATTGGTGTAAATTTTAACTAATTTTACTGATAATTATATTCAAAAAATAGAATCTAAAGCTTTACTTATGCTATATTTTATTGACATAAACTAACATTGTAGTACTATCTCTTGATAAACGAATCAAGAATATTTTTAACATATGAGAAAGTAGTTTTAAATAAAATATAAATATGTAATTAGGTATAATGTGTTCATTCTTAAACTTATATTTATTCTTATACTTATATTTAGTATAGTTCAAAATGTATATCCAAGTATTTATGAAGAAAATATATAATATTTTACATTAAAATTTTTATGTGTATTGCTTCTAATAACACAATATTATAATAGTGATAGAATACAAATATCATTACAAACATCAAATATTATAATAATGACAAAACAAAAATAAAAGTAACCTATCAATAATTTATGATAGAACACAAACATCATTATAATGAATATTATAATAATTATTTATTTTTGAATGACTAACATTAAATTTAGACTCAGAAACTAACACATGTAGAGATGATAAAATAAATTGGTCGCTTAATTTGGCACTAATTTAGTAGAACAGTATATCAGCTCATCCTAACTTGTTCCATTAACCCATTTCTTTATAATATAAAATTTAAATAAAAATTAATTTATAGCTTTAAATTTTTTTGTTTAGTTGTTTAAAAGATACTAAGATATAATAATGTTGTAATTTGAATCATCACTTCTTAATGTATATGTGTACATAATAATAAGTGGGTACATGTGTGTATGTGAGTATGAGGTGGGGGACAAGGGTTATAGGTAGTGCAAGTGTGTGTGGGTGTGGATATGTGAATGTGTGCATGTATCTCCTTATGCATGTGGGTGTGTGTCCATGTGTATACGTGTGTATATATATATATGCGAGTGGGTGTTTAAAATATTCAAAAATAGAAAAGTAATAAAATATTAAAAAAATGGTGGGTTTTTTCAGTCAGTCCACCTTGACTATGGTAGGTCATTCACTTGTAATCAATTTTTACATGTTAACACTAGATAGATTAATTCGATTCGTTACCCTTAAATACTTGTGATAAATATATGGTTGGTAATCTAACAACTCTTAAGTAAATTTCATCTATAAGATGGAGTACAACAAGACAGTTTCATAAATATCTTATTGAGTATCAATGATTTTTCATCCCTAGTTAGATACCATAAACATTTATTTATTCTCACTATTTGATACATTTGTCTGTGACTTAATATGTCAATAAATCCGAAATATATCATTGAATTCTACCTATTCAAAATACATCCAAATCACATATGAAAATATAAAAAATAAAATAAATAAATATTTAGTTTAAATTAACTAACAAGAAATAATTAACTCAAAATAATATACCAAAGACTAACAAAGGAGTGACACTTGAACGATGTTTCTTCACTTAACATAGAATAATGCATGTTTCTTCCTCATTTGAGTTGGGAGTATATCGCTAGAGTGACAAGGTTAACACTTGAATGATAAGACTAACTCTTGAGTGATATATTTCTAGTGGAGAGAAACAACAATTACTCTCTCTCTCTTCTATAACATTGTAAAAATAATATAACATATAATATTATATTATTATTCATCTATCTTTTGACATCTATAAATAGAATAGTTGGGTAATTCATTTTTACAAAACTTCTATCTCTCTACCACCAATCTCTTTGAGTTTTATCTAAGGTAATCACACTAAAAATCTGTCTATTTATAGATTCAAAAAGAGCAATAGGAAGCTAACAAAGAAAGAAGGAATTCTACTATATTAGTTTTGTGAACAAATAACTCTAAGTCTATTTTTTCTTAGGAGTTTTTATGGAAAGGGTTTCTATTTTTTGAGAATTTTTCTAATTGGATTTTTTTCATGGGGTAATGTTGCCCAAGATTCACAGATAAATGGGAGCAAAAGTTTAGATTACATTAGAGAAGTTAACATTCAAAGACAAAACTAGAATGTATAGTATACAATTGTCGTAGTGATTATAATGTGTTGTGTTTATTTGAAACCTTATTTATGTAATGTTTTGAATATTTGAGTCACTAGTTGATTGTTTGTTGATGATATGAGGGGTGGAAACATTTCTTGTTTGGGGTGAAAATGGAGATTTCCTCTACGGAAAGGTTTGTCTCGGGCCTATATTTGCTTACGTAAAAGTGTTATAGGGTTGATATGACCCAAGACAGTACATTTTTCTCTCAAGTAAAGCTTTTCATTAAAGCGAAAGTGTGGTGGTGTTGATGTGACCCAAGGTGGCAAGGTTTCACTCAAGCAAAGAGTTTTCACTCGAGAACTTTTTGACGATGCAAATTTTCGCTCAAGCGAAATTAGTGATGGAATTTTGCTATAGCGCAAAATTTTTGCTTAAGCGAAAATAAAATAGAAAATAACCTTTCGCTTGGGTTTATTATCGCTCAAGTGAAAGATCAGTTAGATTTGTTGTGTATTTTTGAACTTCTATCAAGGTGAAATTGAAAGATTATTTGGTAGTTATGCATTTGTACTTTAAGGTAAGTGGTATGAGACCGAGTAGAGTTAGGGTTGATGGTTATAGTCTACTACTTATATGTGAGGCAAAGTAAAGCCACATGTTGGTGTCCATAATCTAAGTAGAGTTGTTAAGATGTATGGTACACAAGGAGGTACAACTTGCATTGTGGTGAGTTATATTATAGTGGATTTAATGAGATCTCAAGTTTCATTAGTAGTATTAGTCATGTAAATTGAGGTGTCAAGTAGTGAGGAGTTGACGGGGGATATTGGAGACATACCTTGAGGCTATGGTGAGGTAAACCAAATAGGGATAGGTCAATAGTAGTGCCATCTTATGGATAGGATAGTCGAATTGATTAGAGAAAGCGATAGAGTGACACATTACAATGTCATTCATTTACTAGCCTCTAAGTTTAGGTATAGTAGTCGTGTCTTCCAAAAAATATTTAGATTGCATGTTATTTAATATATGATGTGATCAATATGTATGGAAATTATGTAATTATGTGTATTTACATAATGATATTATTTGCGACGTGTTATTTTTAAATTATTAGCTTATTATATATTTGTCGTTTTGTTTGACCTACTATAATCGTGCTATTTTATATGTAAGTAGTTGTTTTGATATGTATGATGGATGCTTATGAATCCCATAGAAGCTAGACGATGATAGTATTGCAATACATATGCATATGTAATTTTATATCTCGTAATGGAATTTTGTACAGGTAAGGATTCTTTTTGTACTAGATATAATTTATATATAATATGTACATTCTTATTAGTTAAAGCAAATCGCTACTGCGCACTGTATATGATAATAATAAAAATTACATACTCTAATATTCTAACTAGGACTTGAATGATGTGACATCTTGTTAATGCTAAAAACTTCATAAAATATCTAAAGTTAGTCACTAGTCATTGCTTGAAAAACTAGACCTTGTTTGAATGATAAAAGTTCTAAAAGAAAAGAAATTAGTTTTCTCTTTTGCTCAAACTTCAAACCATAGTTTAGGTAGAAAATGTTATCATTTGAACAACTAATGGAACACTCAAATAATAATACTTTGCACTATAACAAATACACCCACTTAAACGTTTTTCAAACCACCAAAACTATACTCAACCATATATGTAAAAACCAAAAAAGCAACAAATTTACTCCGTTGGGTACTTAGTTAAAACTTTTGTAATTTCAACCATATCAATTTATTTCATCTACCCATTAAAACTTATTTATATCAAATTATGTAGATTTGCTAGATTCAAAATATGCATTTTTAACTCTCAAAACCATATAATTATAATACTAAATTTATTTAATTAAATTCAAACAATTCATAATCAAACAAAATCCTCAATAGACTAACTATTTCGCTAAACTATACCAACTATTTCACTGAACTAAGATACTATAAATTCATAGATTGGCTTAACTTTCCTTACATATTAACTATTTGCTCCCCCAATGAGGAATCATCTAAGATAAGATAAAATGAAATAACATCAAAATCTTGAAAGATACCTACAAAATCTCACCTAACAAAAATACTAATAAAAATTTGAACGAGTTGGTATAACAACTTTATAATCAGTTGATTAAACTTATAAGATTTAAGAAAAAAAACACATAAATAAAACTACAATAACAAAACACAACAAGTCTTAAAAAAAAAAGTAACCCACTCCAAATCAAATTGTAAACGTTTAAAAATGAATTAGACTTTACCATATCCTAAATGCTAGAATTTGATTTTAAAAAGATAAAATTCTGCTTTATAAAACTAGGGGAAAAGAATAAGAGTTTAGAAAAAATAATACATAAATAATAATTATTAGAAAAAATTATATCTTTAAATATAACAAAATGCAATATTTTTTATCTAAAGTAATCTATTATAAAACTAATAAAACAATTTCTTATGATATTCACCTAGATATAGGTGAGGATAAATCTAAAAAATTCATGCAGCTAGTTTATGATAATAGAAGAAATTTAAGAGCTTATATACAGCTCAACAACAATAAATTAATTTTAAATAAGTATAAGAAAGTTCTAATTATTACGCTTGCGAGATTTGAATTATATAAAACCACTAAATAAGGGGTATTTATAATTTAAAAACCATAAAACATAATTAAAAATACATAAATCCCAATTACATGTATCTTAATGATATACAATTTTTTTTTATCAAACTGAATAGTGTAGTCAAAGTTAAATCTTTATTGTACTTCTTCACCATGACTTCACTTTTATATAATATTATATAATATTTGATTGAAAAGTAGATGAAACTCACAACATTATATTGGACTATAATCCAGATGAAGTTCACATTTACTTTTTTTTTGAACACGAATAAAACAAAGTAGAAAAAGTAGAAAAGTGTGAACATGATCTAAATGTGCTAAATGTGTGAGGTCACAACTTTGGATCATCCTATGACGTAACATATGTTAATATTCAAGCTCTACCACTGCAAATTTACTAATATATATATATATATATATATATATATATATATATATATATATATATATATATTTTTTTATTATA
>Ga0209489_108471_pt1 | contig 13959 bp, 19 predicted proteins | sample SiratrowhiteBW_FD_187527 | JGI IMG/M metagenome (GOLD analysis project Ga0209489, IMG submission 187527) | Root nodule microbial communities of legume samples collected from California, USA - Siratro white BW (SPAdes) (version 2) | ecosystem: Host-associated > Plants > Roots > Nodule | place... | reverse complement strand
GCCACTTGGGAGTCCTGGAACCTATTAGTTGAACTCTATACAAAGGCAGCCCTTGAGGACAAGGTCCTTTTCCATGGGAGGGGTATTGATACACCCCAAGGAAATAGGAAAACAGAATCGAGAATTATGGGAGCACCATCGTGGGCAACAGATTTTGTTACGTCATGATTAGTTTATTTTAACAGATTTTGTTACGTTATGATTTTATCAAGTAGGTATTTTGATTTAGCAAGTTATCTAGTGCACAGAAATAGGATGTTAGTTACGTGCACACCTTTAAATAAGACCATTATGTGACTACAGAAAGGAGGAGAAAATATATGATTTGATTTAAGAGAATTTCTCTTGTGGAGTTTTTGAGATTGACTCGAATAAATCTCAACAACGCGTAGGTCACTTGAACGTCTGCACGAGACAAAGTAATTTTGGAATTAAACACTTTATGATACAAGCGATCAATTGGATGTTTAACCAAAATAATTATTTATTATATTTTTGAATTTTTAAATTTTAGAAATCGAACGATAATTTCAATTCAAATACCGCGTGACGGATACGATCATTTGATATTTAATTGAATTATGTATTTGTGGGAAAAAAGAAAAAAAACAAAAAGATCTATGTAAAAACTTAATATTCAAAAAAAATAAAAGAGATAAATGACAAATTATTTCTAACTTAAGATTGAATAAATAAAATAATTTTATACCAATTTTAAAGTTGTGGATTCATGCTAAAAAAAAAATAAGGAGACCAAAATTCAATCCAACTTCACTGCATTTCCCACTAGTTCGATGCCAAAAAAAAAAAATTTTACCATGTACACTCAAGGCCAAAGAAAGAATTAAATAAACAACTAAAGAAAGAAAAAAAAATGACGTCACCTATGGAAGATGGGCAATTTTAATTGCTGCCACGTTGCTATATTATTCACTATCTCTCATGCTAAATGCCAAATTCAAATAGATTAATAATCTAACACGCAAAACGAGAGCATTATTCATTCATGCTTTAATTCCACCAAATCACAGGTTAGGTTCAATTTTGTCTCATGCCATTCATATATTTTATTATTATCTTTTTTGTATTAGGGTTAAAGGAATGAAGAATAGAGTGATGGCGCCGCGTGCTCCTCTAATACTTTATTATCTTTATTCACTAACTTTATTCACCTATCATGGGGGAGCAAGACGCTGTGAACAACGGGGAGGAAATATTGACTCGGTGGTGATGTCGTGGTGAGGTGGAAATGGAGGGAGGAGAAAGGTAGGTTGGGTGGCGTGCACGGCGGCGAGGTTGGTGTGCGGCAAGGCATGGTGGCACAGAAGTAGTGCACGGGATCTTGGTGGCTGTGTGGCGGGGCATGGTGTTTCGGGGATGGTTCACGGTTTTGGTGTTCTTACGGGTGAGGGGAAGCGAGTGTTGGGTGGTGGTTTTAAGGGAGGAGCTACAACATGATTCTGGCAGCGGCGAGGAGAGAGCTGATTGGGGTTTTCTTTTTTACAATTTTTTGGCTTTCTTTGGAGGCATGGCAATGGGGTAGGGTGGCTAGGAGGTGCTGTTTTGGCAAGATATTTGGCGGAGCTTAGGAGTGGCTTGGCTTGCAGTTTGGGGGTGGCTCGTCGGCGGGATATGGCGGTGACAACAAAGATGAAGATGGAGGTGCTAGGTGGCCTTGGTGGTTTGGAGTTACGGTTTGGAGGCAACTTGGGCGCTATTGTGATGAATACTGAGGTTTTTTTTTTTTTTTTTTTGGATTTAGAGGAGGAGGAGGAAGACTCGACATTGACTGTTTTATGGGGGTTACAGGACTGTGAATGCATGATGTATGTTTAACAATAACAAAATAAATGAAAAGGACTACAAAAGAAAGACAAACAGAAACAAAAAACGGGTAAGGAAATGAACCTTCTCCTTTTGATTTGCTTTATAAACAGCCTTCCTCTATTTCTTTCTCCAACTGTATCTCTTGACCGGTGAGAATTGTTTTGTTGTTTCTTTTGAATTGAAAGAAAGAAAATGGTTTGCTTCTTACAAATAAGAACAGAATCAGAAGCAATTCTTGGTAGATTTTTAAATTCGGAAACCCCTCCTCCTCCCTCTCCTTGTGGTCGAGACCCTCGCTTGCCTATATGAATCCTCAGCCATAGAAAGACAAAAGAGTCTGCAGAGTTGACTTAGTCTCATATTGGGACACAACAAATTTTACTAAGAACAAGTGATGTTTGGCAACAGCAGAAAGCTGGGAAGGAGGAATTTAGTTAGAAAAGGGCAATTTTGGTTGCAGATGGAAGCACTAGTGATAACAACATTACATGGAAGCATTGTAGAGGAGAGAAGCAGGCAGAAGCACTGAACATAATTTGGAGTTTTTCTAAAACCTGTAGAGAAAAAGTCCACTGATTCCAGGCAAAAGAAGCCCATCTGAATTCAAAATTTTTCCTTTTTTATTATATAATGCAATGATTTTTTTTTTTTGTTTTTTTGATTGATTTTGATAAAGAAGGTAAAATATAAGAATGAGACAAAATCAAACCTACAAAATGAAGATTATATTTTTTTTTTTGCCTTTTATTATTTTTACTTTTCTTAAAATGAGAAAGAGAAAAAAATTAAATCATATTTTTATTCAATAACGAAAATAAAAGAAAAACAAAATAAATATTTTTTTATAAAAGAAAATAAGAACAAAACCTAAACTTTTAACTAAAGAGATTTTTATTATTATTAATATTTTGAGAAATTATTAAGTAAACCCGGACAAAATTAGGTGTTGACATTATCTTTATATGAAAATAAAATAATGAAGAAATAAAAAAAACATCACAGGAAGATAAGAACACAGGATTTACAAATTTCAAACTTTAAGATCCATATAAAAATTTAAACCTTACAAATCATATCTGTGAGTGTTCCTAAAAAATGATAGCCTCCTTTCCAAATGTTCCTTGCTTCTTAGTTTTAAACTGAGTGTGATAGTAAGACAGGAGAATCAATTTTCTCTTCTTCTCTACTTTCTCTCTCTTTTCTCTCTCTTTACTTCTCTTTTTCTCCATATCTCTCAAAGTGATCAGTAGTTCTTTTTTTAACATAAGAGCAGTTACCACTTGAGTGAATCTTCTTATCTTTCTTTTTTCCTTTTTTTTTTATTATTATTATTATTATTATTATTATTATTATTATTATTATTATTATTAAAGATGAAGTGTATATAAACATGAGATGAAGCAGTTTGAGAACGATCATATTTTATTTTTTATTATTGTGAAAATGGAGAACATGGGTGGTTCAGAGCAGTTTTAAGATTGAATGATTCTTTTTTTTTATTATTATCATTATCTTTATTTTTTTTTTGTGAGAAGTTATGGAGAGTTGAGGAATTTTTTTTTAATTTCTATTTTTTCTAATTCTTTTATTTTTTTTCCTTTTTTAAGGAGAGAGGTATTTTGGAATATCTCATTATCTATTATTTCACTCATCTTTTATCTCTTGATCAATCTTGAACAATTTTGAACAGTATTAAACATAGCATAGCTCACAGAACCAAATCATTAATTTTTTATATTTTTTGTTATTTATTTAACCAGACGAAATCAGATAATAGCCCCTCTTTACTTAAATTTTACTAAGTTTGGAAATTAAAAATTTCATATTATTAAAGTAAAAGATAAGTAAAGTCAAAACAACTGATTTCATCCGAAAGAAAAAATATTTTTTCAAAATTAAGAACTCAACAAAAAGAAAAATGATGTCATGACCTTCATCTTTTGAGGATGAGGTGGGGCGTTGCTTCGTGGATTCGGTGTTGTTGCTCACGGTTTGGCTCTTTGTGGTGCTTGCAGGCAAGAGGGAAGACATGGTGGGAACGTGAAGATGGAGGAAAGGGTGGCAACGTCGATTGGGGTTGTCCTGGGAGCGAAAATGCATGTGGTGAGGGTAGATGGTTGCTACGTGGTTCTCAGCTCAATGGAGGTGCATCATGGGTTGTTCATGGCGACATCGATGGTGCTGGAGCGGCCGTCATTGTGGAGGGTCAATTGGGCCCTGGTGGGTCTTGGTGTGGGCTCGGGAATGGAGGTAGTGGGGGTCACTGGCGAGAGAGAGAGAGAAAACGGTGATTGTTGGTTTTGGTGGAGGAAGTTTGGGTGGTTATTTGGAGTGGAAGTGCGTCACAGCTGTGGCCACACTGGCGACGGCCTTGGAAGAGGGTGAAGTGAGGGAGAGGATGATGTACATGGGAGAGCAGTATGGTTTTAAGGTTGCTTGGTGCATGGTTTGAGAGGAAGGCGGCTTGAAGGAGTTGTAGAGGAGGTGTTTTTGGTGACTACGTTGCCGAGGCGTGATGGCAGGGGGGAGACGTCGTGGCTAGGGTTGGAGGGCATGGTGGTTTGGAGGCGCATGATGGCGTTTATTGTGGAGGTGCGTCACGGCCACGGCCACGCCGGCGGCGGCCTAGGAAGAGGGTGACGTGAGGGAGAAGGTGACGATGTGGGAGACGTCGTAGATGGAATGAGAATTCATGGCAGTGGTGGAGGGAGAAAGGTGGCGAAGAGAGTGATGGCTACCTTTTCTAACGTAAGTATATAAAGCAGCGTGTGTGGTGAAGTATGGTGGCATAGGTTGGGGCCGTCGTGGGAGTTGTGTTGACGGTGAGGGGACTATGTATGGGGTTGATGAAAGGGAAGACCGTGAGTGTGTGTAGGGGAGATTTTGTTAGGAAGCATGAGGGTTTGGCTGTTCAACAGCCCTCGCCGGAAACCATGGTGATTATAAATTCGAGCAAGTGGAAAAGCGTAGGATGAATGGGCAAAGCATAAACAATAATATTTTCAAAAAGACCAAAATGAAACAACCAAGGAAATTCACAGAAACAGAACATGGCACCTGGCTCAAACATGCAGACATTTCATTCAACATCAACTGGATCAGATTTTGAAGTCATACCTGTTCTTTCTTCTCTTAAATGTATTTTCCTTTGTTGTGATTACAGTGTTCTGTGTTAGTGCTTCCTCCAATCTTCTACGCTTCTATGCCTTCTTAACTTTCGTGTTTTTTTCTCTCAATTCTCTAAAATGAGGAGCATAACAAGTAGTGTCTCCAGAATACCCTCCCCTCTAATAAATGGAAAACCAAGTATATCTTAGTGCCCCCAAAGTGAGTGGATGTGCGTGTCGACAAAACAGAATATCCTCTGCCAATTTTTGCTGTAGAGGGAACCAAATGGCTTTTGTGCAGGTAGATAAAACCGTTTTTCCTTTTGTGCCTTTGTAGCAGGGTAGTGGAACAAAACACCAATTGTTCCCTATCATTTCACCGTGGGTCCCAACACCTTTTTTGAAGCCATGCAATGTCTTTTTGCCATTTTCATATTTTCGTTCCCTCAACCTCTTTGGAAAATGGATACCGAAAAAGCAAAAAACTATTAAAAATTACTTACTTTTTTATTAGAACTTTCTTTTCTTCTCTTTTTTTACTTTTTCAACAAAATGAAATCAAGACAAAACTTGTTTTTATATTTTTTAGTCAAGATAATAATTCAAATCATGTTTTCTCTCAAAGGTGAGATAATGACAACAAACTATATTTTTTTGAATTGTTTTTTATAAATAAGAGAAGAATAAAATTTAAAGATGAATTTTTGATTGATTTTCTAATTGATAAAAATACATATTTTAGCAACAAAATTCAAATTTGATTAAATAACTTTTTTTCTTGAATTTTCTTTAGAAGTTAATTAGAAATATATTTTTGAAATGAATTTTGTTTATCCGGACGAAATTATGTGTTGACAAAAGGATTGCCCCAATGTTGGTTTTTCTAGGACACTATTTTGATCTTGTTCAGTTGGTAAATTTGTATCATCCTTTTCGCCAAAAGCATTTTTTTTAAACTTGACTTGTATTGGCGGTCACATTCCTTGTTGCAAGGCTATTTTTTATGAAAATCATTGACATCATTTTTCAATCAATATGGAGTTTATACGGCTTTTAACGTGGTTAGGGGTTAAAAAGGTTCTGAAGAAAAGATATACAGGCTCAAAAAATGTTTGTGGTTTTTTTTTTTTTTTGAAGAAAGAATCATCAACCAAGTGTTGTGAAAAACAATTCATGTTCTTGCCGAGATCGCCTTCTTCTTTTCTTTCTTTTTCTTTCTTTATTTTTTGTGGTAGCATCTTTTGTTTGCGAATCATCCTCATTTGAAATTGATGCACACGTTTTCCCTTTGAATTTCTTTTCTTTGGTTTTGACTTGGGAGCTTTTGATGCACTCCTTCTTGGATTGATCTCTTTCAATAAACTTTTGATATGTATTCTAACTGAATTCCAGCATGTTGATGATCTTTGTTTAGGGTATTTTTGAAATATATATTTTTTAGGCTCAAAGAAAGGTACAATGAAATTTTATTGATATTTCAGGATGAAGAAACATGGCCATATATCATTTTGAATTCTGATTGCTTGATTTTCAGAGAGATTAACTCCTACAACAGTTTTCAATGACTCTAAACACTTGTTATTTTTCTTTCTCTTTTTATCGTTCTATCTTTTTCTTAGATTGTCCTTTGCGAGTTTTCAATTTAACGGACTTTTATTATCTTTTTTTTTTTTCGAATGCTTCTGAGGAAAAGAGATTGAAATTAAGATTAACCACATGAAAAAAACCAACTCATTTCCCTAATGTGATGCTTATTCTAGATTTTGATGATTGACACTACAGATTACTGAGACAAATGCTTTCTCTTTAGGGCTGGATGTAGGAAGGCTCAAAGAGGTTTCTGGAACATATGCATGCAAATATGTTATGTCTGAATAAATCAATTTAACTATTTTTATTTTATTTTTTTATGTCAAGCCTTAAGATTGTGCCAAAACTTTTTCCTTCACTTTTATTTTTCATCAATAGATTCAATGATTACATAAACATGATTTATTGTGCAATTTTTTTTATCGATCCCACGACATCCTTTAGAACTCGAGAAAATCTTGTAGACAACTTATGGTGTGTACTTCTCTTAGCAATAACAAAGTATCAAAAAAAATTTTATTTCATCACAAGATAATGCAGATACGAATCCAATGTGTTTTTTTTTTTTCACAAAGTCCAATATTCCAAAAATATTACATTCCCCAGACTATGAAATCAGATTATGCATAAAATCTTTTAACTGTGTCAGAGTTGACCAGTAACGATATATGCACCTTCATAGTTAGACATCCATGTACCGCGATGATCCTTTTGAACAAATATGATCTTTTTAACCACTAGATCTCCTCGAAACTTTCACAGACAAACCATTTTGTCAAATATCTTTTTCAATGTTCTTTATTATAACCATCCATGTCATACATCGACTAATTTCTTCTCATCAATGAAATTGAGTTGATCATACATTGCTTCGACCCACTCAGCTTCTTCTAACTTGGTCTCCATCAATACTCTGAGAGAAGGTATTACAACCTCTTTACTTGATGCAATTTTACTTCCCGTATCTCTTGTTCAACTTATCTCCACAATTTTGGAGAGGGTTCATATTTTTCTTCATATTCATCATTTTCCATATTATCGTCAGGGTTGTAATATTTAGATATCAAATATTGGAATGATTATTTTCAAAATATATGTCATCATATCTACATTATTCAATATTACAAAAATAAATAGACAAGACAAAAAGTTTGGATGAAAACACAAAATTTTACTGAAACTCGATCATTGTTACTGCTAAGAGAAAACATCACACGAGAGAGAAATTGCTCAAAGCATTACATTTCATCCTGTTTAAACACCATAGGTATATCTACAAATTCCCAATTGCCAATTTGTTCATTGGGAAGACAAGGGTACACAAGATTGATAATTTCATCTCCATGCTCCTGCTTGATTGTTGCCACTTGATCAACATTGGCGCTAGTCGAAGCATTTGCATGACCCGTCGAGGGATTCTTTTCCACACTCGGCATCTGCTCTTGAAAAGTAAGTCATCCCGTGTCGAGCAAAGATTGCACTTTATATTTGAGTGCTTGACAATTTTCAATTGAATGGCCAACCTCTTGACCATGATATTCACACTTTGCATTGGCGTCATAATATTTTGGATATGGTGGTTGTATAACCTTTGCTGGACATAAGGCCACTAGTGCATTTTTGAGCAAATCAGGCAACAACTATGTGTAGGTCTTTGGGATAAGAGTAAAATTCACAACTCTATCTCCCGAATTATTACTCTTCTGGCCATAGCCTTGACTTTGTGCTTGATTAAGATTTTGACCTCTAGCTCTAGGCTAAAATGCATTATTAAGTGTAAATGGAGGTCGATATGCAGTTGGTGGCCTAGGAGCATTCTGAGAATAGCTCGGCACAACATTTGCAACATATGCAGATGAAGGTCTGTAATTAGGATGATATTGTTGCTGAAATCCTCCCCAATAAGGTGTGACATAAGCTGTTTGAACCTCTCCCTCTTTCTTCTTGTTGGGATTGAACCCGGGTTTTTTAACATTGGTGGCTGCGGACGAACCTTGTGCTATTTTTCCACTTTTCAATCCATGTTCAATCCTTTCCCCAGTAGCGACAATATCGGAGAAATTGGAAGAAATGCTTCTGAGCACATGCTCATAGAAAGGAGTTTCTAATGTTTCTATGAACATGCTGGTCATTTCTTCCTCATGTAGTGGAGGTTCAAATTTGGCAGCAAGCTCTGTCCATCTCTGCGCATACTCTTTGAAAGTTTCAGAACTCTTCTTCGTCATGTTTTGCAATTGCATTCTATCAGGAGCCATGTCCATATTGTACTTGTATTGCTTCAGGAAAGCGTCTACAAGATCTTTCCAGGAACGAACCCTAGCTGGTTCCAGATGTATATACAAGTTCAGAGCCATTCCTGCTAGACTATCCTGAAAAATGTTCATTAGAAGCTTTTCATCGCGAGCATGAGTGACCATCTTTCGGCAATACATGGTCAGATGGCTCTTTGGACAAGTTGCTCCCTTATATTTTTCGAACTCTCGCACTTTAAATTTGTGAGTGATCACGACATCAGGGACTAAACATAGTCCAGCGGCATCTCCAAATTCACGGGCACTGGCTCCTTCAATCACTCTGAGACTTTCCTCTAAAATTTCCAGCTTGTCCTTGGTCTTGTCGGCATTAATCAATATGTTTTGAATATCTTCAGGAATATTGACCTTTGCCGAAGATGGTTCACTAGTAAGAATTTGTAAGACTTGTAGCTCCTCCAACGAGACAGAGCGGTTTCGCTCCGTGAAGCCCGTGGAGAGATAGTGGCGAGAAACGGAGACGAGATGCCAACAGCAGTGAGAAACACCACCGATGATGATGGTTATTCACACAAAGTCCTTTAAAGTTTCTTTCCTCTTCTCTTGAATCATTCTATTTTATTTTTAGGTTATTATTCTTTAGTTGTATTCTTTAACCTAGGAGCGATAACAATGGCGTCAGCTCATCTAACGAGACAAAGTGGTTTCGCTCCGTGAAGCCCGTGGAGAGATGGTGGCGAGAAACGGAGACGGGATTCCAATAGCAGTGAGAAACACCACTGATGATGATGGTTATTCACACGAAGCCTCCCTAGGCTTCTCCTACTTTTTTTAGTCTTTTTTGTGATTTTTGTTTGGGTTCTGTCAATGATTGAATTTGGGTTCTGATTTTTTTTAGTTGATTAGGATTCGGTTCTTGGAACCGAAGAAGATTTTTCAAGTTTGCCTACGGTGCATTCTTTTTCTGGTCTTTTTCTCACCCTTTTCTTGCTTTCCAATTATTGTTGCTTCCAAGTTTTTTTTTTTCTTTCAATTCTTTTTTCTTCTCTAATGTGAATTTTTAATTTTTGTTGTTTTCCTTTTTCTTTTTTTCTTCCGATTCTACGGTGCATTCTTTTGATTCTTTTTTCTTTTTTTCTTATTGCATTCTTTAGATTCTTTTTTTTCTTTTTTTCTTATTTTTTTTCTAATACACAGGTAGACATGAAATTGGGAGAAAAAAAGATAAAGCTCAAAAGCAACAAAAATTGGAGATTCATATTAGAGAAGAAAAAAGAATCGAGTGAAAAAAAAAACTCGAAAGCAACAAAAATTAGAAAGCAATAAAAGGGTGAGAAAGAGACAAGAAAAAGAATGCACTTCAGGCAAACCTAGAAAATCCTTCCAAGAACCCAATCCTAATCAATAGAAAAAAAAAATCAGAAACCATCAATCATTACCAGAACCCAAACAAAAATCATAATAAAGAACGGAGGGAGACTTCTTGTGAATAGTCATCATCATGGGTGACGATTCTCATAGCTATTGGCCTCTCGCCTCCGTTTTTCGCCACTATCTCTTCCCAGGCTTCACGAAACGGAACCGCTCTATCTTGTTGGAGGAGCTAACAACGTGGTTATCACTTCTGGGTGAAAGATTACAACCATAGAAGAATAACCTAAACATAAAAGAGAATGATTCAAGAGAAGAAAAAACAAACTTTAGAGGACTTTCACTTCTCAAAATGGCTTGATAGAAGTGATAAATGACAATTTACCGTATTCATGAGAACATTCTAGACTCCAAAATTACCAACTACCCTATTAATTGTAAACTTCTTCCAACTACCCTATTAATATTAGACATCTCTAGAATATTGTAGATTTCTCCCAATTACTCTATTAATTATAGAAAAGTTTAGAATATTGTAGAACAAAAATCAACTTTATTTTCAACAATATCATATATATATATATATATATATATATATTGTCAACACCCAATTTCGTCCAAGTGAATAAATTATTTCAAATTATAAAACAATACAAAAAATTAAAATAAAAGGGTGTGTCATCTAATTTTATTATACTTTGTCATTTAAATAAAAAAAAGAGAGACTTTGGTTCCATTACATTCTATGAATAAATTAACAAAATAAAATTCATAAAAAAAAAGAAATAGTAAGAAATCAGTCTATTAAAAATTTGTTTTAAAAAAAAATAATAGTAATAATAGTAATTAAAAAATATATATGGAATTTTTCCATTAAGAAAAAACTAAAAATGTGGTAATTAAAAGATAACAATTAAAAAATAATAATAATTAAAAAAGAAACGAAAATAAATAAATATTAAATAATTAATGATTAAATAATAAAAAAAATAAAAATAAATATATATTCAAAAAAGGGAGAATAAATAATAAAAAAAAGAAGAAAAGAAAGGAAGATTGTTTTCAAACTGCTTACTTGATTTACTTGATTTACACGTTCAAGATCATAAATAAATAATAATAAAATAATAATAAAAAGAATGAGTCAATGGCAGTAGACTCCCATGTTCTCACTCCTTAACTCCACGTATTGTTTTTTTAAAAATAAATAAATAAATAAATATTTGTAAATAATAATTTTTAAACCGCTCAGATAATAACCCATGTTCTCCACTTAATTAAAAATAAAATTAATAATAAATAATGGTTTTTACCGTTGAAAAGTGTTTTAAGTCTTATTCTTGGGTAGATTCATTTTTAATATTAGTTTTAAAAAAAAGAATTTAAAAATAATAAATATGAATGAGTCAGAGTAGTAACCGCTCTGAACTAAACTACTGGTTTTTCAAAACAAAAAATAACAATTAAAAATAATATAAAAAAAGAAAAAAGAGATATTAGAAAAAGAAAAAGAGGGTAAGGAAAAAAAGGGGAATGGAGACTGAGAAGAGAAAAGGGAGGACGAACACAGAGAACCAGAAGGGAAGAAAGAAAGAGAGCTAAAGAGGAAAAAAGAAGATCACGCAGGTATATATTTTTTTTTCCTTCTCTTACTAATTTTCGGATTTCAGTGTACATTGCATAAAAAAAAACTACAAATAATCTTCATTGCACCTCCGCTGTTTAGAAAACAGCGTCATTTTTCAAGCATTTTTTTTTTCTGCCATGCATGATCTCTTCCACTGCACTTTCCATGCACCTTGCATCCATTCACCACTGGCGTACTATCACCCATTCACCACTGGCGCACTATCACTGCACCTTGCCCACTATGCCTCTAAACTGCACCCGAAACCACCATTCCCCTCCATCCTTAACCCCCAAACTACACCCCAAGGTCGCCGCTTCCACCATGCATCTTCACCATGTTTCCGTTCCACCCACCTCCATTACAATTCCTAATGTCAATGCCTCCAAAATACCGCCAAACCACCACTGCCAAACATACGTCTCGACCTCCTTCACGCTGCCTTGCACCTTCATGTGTCTTCCATCATCTCTACACAAGCCTTGAACCCCCACCAACGCCGCCAACGACGCAAGGAATCGTGCCACCGTCGCCACCTCTACGCGCGCCACCAAAAACCGCCATGAAAAGGCCCCTCACGCACCTTCTCCACTCTCGCTTCCAAACTGCGCCTTCAACTGCCATGCACCTTCGAACCCATACCTCCCAATCCCCTCTCATGGTCATCAAAACCTCAGCCAGCCTCCGCTACATCTTCAAAACCGAGCCACCATGCGTCATCATGCACCTCCATAAAATTCATTCCAATCGCAAGCATACCAAACCCGAGCTAAACCACATGAAAACATGGCTCACCATGCACCACCACGAGGCATGCCTCCATGCTGCCGTCGAGCACCTCAAACGCTTCAAAAGCTACAACCAAAGCACCCATAACCACCATGGACAGTAATGTCGTGAGCCCCACCACGGGTAGCCGCAAAACGGCCATGAAAACGCCACCTATCCACTCCGAACGACGCCGCTGCCGCCGTCGGTGGCCTCCACCGTCGCCGCCGCTCCCGTGGCGGCTACCGCCTACGCAAGCCACCTCGACCCTGCCAATCATGGCTGCCGCCGCCTCCATTGTCTCCATAGCATGTCCCTTCCAAACCCTAAATGGGTTTCTCGTTAGTGGGGGTGCTGCACACACCCCCTGTGGTTGTGCCTGCACCCTTTATTCCCCCAATTACTAGAATACCCCTGGCTTTTAGGCTGAGTTGCAGTTAGTGGAGGTGCTTCCTGCACCCCCGTTTATTAAGTTCTGCACCCACATTTTTCTAATTCCTGAAATGCCCTTAACATAAGTGGGCTTCTGACTAGTGGAGTTGTTCTTTGCACCCCACTGGTTTGAGCCTGCACCTGCACCACTATTCAATTACCAAACTGCCCATAACATAAGTGGGCTTCTGACTAATGGAGTTGTTCTTTGCACCCCACTGGTTTGAGCCTGCACCTGCGCCACTACTCAATTACCAAACTACCCTTAACATAAGTGGGTTTCTGGTCAGGGGTTTGCTCTCTGCACCCCATCTTTTGCGCCAGTACCCCCAGATCTTCACAAATCCCAAAAATACCCTTTTGATTAGTAGAACTACTTTCTACACCTCCCTTAATTAGGATTTGCACCCACATTTTTTCTAAATTTCAAAATTACCCCTCACATAAATACCCTCCTTTCCAATCACTAAGAAAAAAAATACCATTCAAAGCCTTATCTAAGTAAAGCTTGTCTGTTATTTTTCCGGCCCCAGGGGAGTTTACTCAACCCATTCCCCAGAACTACGTGTACCCTGATTTTCTATCGTGTATAGAGATACGTAGGAGCGAGGTCAAATCCTTGTCGGGCCCCCTATTAAAAAAATATATTTTTGTTTGTTGTTATTTGCATTCTATTTCTGTTTTTGGGAAAAATAAATATTTCTGAAAATCACATTCTTTTAATTTACTTGTTTAATTAAAGGTACCACCTTAGGGCGGACGTTCTGGGGTGCTAGTACCTTCCCCACACGTAACCGACTCTCGGACTCTAAATCCGGTTTTGCAAACTTCCTTATCTGACTTTTTTTGGTTTTCCATAATTTTTCCTTTAATAAATTATGGTGGCGACTCCATTATTTTTCAAAAAAAGAAATTAAATTTTGATCGCCCCATCGTGATCTCGGTTGCGACATATATATATATATATATATATATATATATATAT
>Ga0209489_108470_pt1 | contig 13960 bp, 23 predicted proteins | sample SiratrowhiteBW_FD_187527 | JGI IMG/M metagenome (GOLD analysis project Ga0209489, IMG submission 187527) | Root nodule microbial communities of legume samples collected from California, USA - Siratro white BW (SPAdes) (version 2) | ecosystem: Host-associated > Plants > Roots > Nodule | place... | reverse complement strand
TTCCAACAAGCGGGGGCTGCCGATCTTCCTCAACCGCGCGTCTTGAGCGGGATAGTGGTTTGCCAATCGCGCAAAAAGCGAAACCAAATCAAAGATATCTTGGAAATGTGGCGCTCCCTAGCGGAATGAAACCACCGAGATTGATGCAAATTATATTTGCATTTCAATAGCTTAGAATTTTGAGCTTACAGCGTGTATCTACGTGATGTATCTACGTTTGAACCACGCAGCCCAAGAGGCGCCACCGCGTTTGCAGGTTATCGGCAAAAACTATTTTGGGGAGCTCTCGTTTAGTGTTTGCGCCCGAAACGGCAACTAATCCTTTATGACACCAGCCAACGACAACCACCGGCCCGCGCCAGCCGTAACCATCGAGCGCATAGACGCAGCACTCGACCTGATTTCAGAGGTCATGGTCTCACATAACCGCCCACAGTTCTCGCCCTATGTCGAACGCCTTGAGCGGGAGATTGCGGCCCTGCAGTCGAGCAACGACGTGATGGCTCGTGCTCGGCAGCGCATCGCTGCGCGCGCCGCCAACGATAACAGGCAGAGCGGCACGCAAGCCGCCTAAGCACGACTGGCCCTTAGCCAGGTGCACCGCGGCCCAGCCGCAACCCCATTCAGGGGATTCCACATTGCGAATAGTTGACATCCGACCAAGCCCACCGGGCTCGACGACGCTCGCGCGCTTCGACCTGCAGCTTAACGACCATCTGCGCCTCTACAACCTGGGCCTTCGCCAGCGCGGCGACGAGCCCGCGCGCGTCATTGCGCCGAATGCTTTTCAACAGCGTGTCGCCACCTTCTCTCCTTCGTTCAATAAGGCGCTCGCTGAACTCGCTCTTAAATCACTTGTGGAGCTTCAGGCCGCCGATGCCAGCACCAACTCCTGAGGCCACCGGTCCGAGCGGCAAGTCTCTCGCCGCGACCCCATTCAGATGGACCGATCCGGCGAAGTTGCCGCCCATCGGGATGGTCGCTAGCGCGCCCGCGCTAGAGGAAATCGATCCGAAGATCATGGGTTGGATGCGGCAGGCTATAGCTGCGCGCGACATTGTTGAGGCGTCCCAGCCGGTCGCGGCCAACGACAATCAGCAAGCCGACAATATCAAAATCATTGATCCTTCGGACTGGGAAGGGCAGCCAATCCCTGATCGGCGATGGTATCTTGAAGGCCTAATCCCAAACGGGCAGGTGACATTGCTCTCTGGTGACGGTGGCACCGGCAAAAGCCTGTTGGCGTATCAGGTCGGATTGGCCGGAGTACTCGGTATCGAAACGCTGGGGTTTAGGCCCGCGGAGGGGCGGGTCGTCTACTTTGCTGCGGAGGACGACGAGGGCGAGCTGAAGCGACGCGGCCATGACATCCTGACCGCTATGAGGCGCACTTGGGCTGACCTGGGAGGGAAGATGCGCGTCATTCCAATGGCCGGGAAGGACGCCGAGCTAGTGGCCGAAAAGCGCCGAAGCCGTGAACTTGAACTTACAGCTCTGGCCCAACGGATTACGGACCTGTTGGCGGACTTCCTGCCGAAGCTTCTAATCCTCGACACCGCAGCTGACGTGTTTGGCGGCGATGAGATCAACCGCAAGCAGGTTCGATTCTTTGTGTCGATGTTGCGCCGCTTTGCGATGGAGTTCGACCTAGCTGTGCTTCTGCTCTCACATCCATCGGTGCAAGGCATGCAGTCCGGCACAGGCCTGTCAGGGTCGACGGCATGGAATAACTCGGTGCGATCGAGGCTGTATTTCACCGCGGACAAGACCGATGAGGATCTACGTCTGCTGAAGAACATGAAAGCGAATTACGGCAGGAAGGGTGCCGAGACCAAACTGCGCTGGCATGAGGGGGCTTTCATCCTCGACGACGGCAAGCCTTCGGCGCACGCGTCGCTGTTGGCCAACCATGCCGACGAGGTGTTTCTCCGGATGCTTTCATCGATCAACGGAAGCGGCAGACGCGTGTCATCCTCCAGAAGCAGCGCATATGCACCGACCGTTATGGCGGCCATGCCGGAACGCGAGGGTACGAGCAAGAAGGCGTTGGAAGAGGCGATGGCGAGATTGTTTGCCGAAAACAAGATCGCGGTCGTCAAGGAAGGTCCACCGTCTAGATCGCGTGAGCGATTGGTGGTGGTCGAGGATGAAATCCGCCAGAAGCGGATGGCGCCAACCTAGGCCTTCCAACGTCTACCAACGGCTACCAACGGTGTGTGTGTTCCAACCCCCTTATACCCCCACCGTTGGGATGGAATCCCAGCCCGGTTGGTAGGCCGGTTGGAATTCCACCCAAGAAAGGCGCTGATTCCCTTCAGACCCGTTTCCGCAGCTAAGCGCCTGATCTCTTTAGTCCTAAGGCCGATTTCCAAAAGTGGCAGCCGGATGCCGGTCCACACCAAGAGCCAGCAAATGGCCATTACGTCACGTCGCGAAAGACAACAATGCACCACGCAAACGACAACCAGCGCACGCCAGAGCAGCACCGCCGCATCCTGGCGGAGCAAGCTACCATTGGCGAGCGCGCGCACCAGGGGGGCGCCTGGCCTCAAGGCAGGCGTTTACAAAAGGCCGGCAAGCTTGTGCTCGTGATGGGGCTTATAGATTGGCAGGTGCGGAACGCTCTGCCTCGCTTAAGTGCGGCGAATGATAACAGCGTGGTCGACTTCGATCACACGGAAACAGTTGAGCGTGATGTTGTAGACGCCGACGAGATCATGGCGGCGGTCGCGCTGGAGAAAACAGAGCCGGGCAAGCACTACCGCGAAGACACGCAGGAGGTATTTGTTGTCACCGAACGGGATGACAACGGCCGGCCCGTCAAAGGCGAATGGCGGCCCATAGCGGGCGGAACTAGTTTTGAGCGGAAACACTCCGCAGCGGCACCGGATTGGGCGGTGGACGATATGGGCGAAGAGGACAAGATAGCCCACGCCATCGACACTAAGCGGATCCGTGCAAAGCTCGGCAGGGCGGTCTGCACGCTGCTTGATATGGCTGCCGGCGATTCGACTACAGGCGAGATTGCTGACGCAATTGGCGTGAGCCGCGCCAAGGCCGAAGGCTATATCGATATGGCAGTTCAAAAATATTTGCAGGTTGCGGCCTGAGAACTGAAAAAATCCTGCCCGTCGCCCCAAGAGGGTAAGGGCACCACCCTTACGTGACGTGCAAGACTTCAGCGCCGGTTCGATCCCGGCGTACCTTTTTCCGGCGTAGTGCCGCGAAGCCGCTGGGCGGCTTTTTATTTAGCCCTCCAATCGCAATTTCCAACACAGGAGAATGGCCGCGTGGCCACTTTGAACAATGTGCTCGATGCTATCGAGCGCCACATCGGCTTTCCGCGTTCGCGCAGTTCTGGCGTCGCGCGCCGCCTGCAGGAATCCGGGCTACTACCCGTGGGCGCCCCCGGCGTCGCGCCGGAACTGGACGAGGATGACGCCTGCGTCTTATTGGCAACGCTGATGTCGGCACCGAAACTGCACGAAGCTGTCGATCATGCGCGGGCATATGCTGCGATGACTCCTGGTGGTGCAGTGCTGTCAGCTGATGCGCCCGACAGCATTCCGCGTTCCGCGAGGGAATATTTGGCCGCCAGGGCTTGGGTAGTGATTTCCGGTGAACCCGACGCCGTCGCCGACATCCGAAGCCATCGCTTCGAGTTCGAACACTTCTGGCGCGAGTTTTCAGCACATACGCCGGAAGGCACCGTAACACGTTTCGTGTTGCCGGGCGCTCTCGCTTCCCACCAACAGGCCCCGTACCGCATCGCAGGCGTCGTCAATGGCGAGGCTTTCGTGAATCTCATTAAGGATCTATTTTAATGGCACCTTTGAAGAAGAAACCCGCCGACGAATACCGCGTTACGTCGCTCGCGGAGGCCTCGCCAGAGTACGCCGCGCTGCTGCAAAAGCAGAGCGACCTATACGCGCTGCAATCGAAACTCAATAACGAGCGCCGCGATCTGCAGAAACAGATCGATGAGTCTGGGTCGACCGGGCCAAGTGTCCCGGCGCGAGTGGCGGAATTGCTTGGCGACGCGACTGATAGCACGCCGATGCTTCGAAGGCAGGCGGCAGACATTCGTGCAAAGCTGGCCGACGTCGAAACTGCCATTGAAATCGTGCGTCGCCGGTTGAGCGATGCGAAAGGTCCGGCGAGCCAAGCCGCTTGCCAGATCGTCAAGCCCGAGTATGGCCGACGCGTCGCAGCAATAGTCAAAGCGCTTGAAGCACTCGCGCAGGTGCGAGCCGATTATGACGACCTGCGGAACCAGCTCGAAAGCGAGGATATCGCTTGGGGATCGTTAGTGCCGATGTCGCTTGGCTTCTTGGGCGAACCTAGCGACGGGCACATTCCGCGATTTTTGAAGGAAGCGAAGGAGGCGGGCTATGTTTGAGAAAGCTGACGAGCGCGAAGCGAAGCCAACCCGGAAAATCACCCTGCGCGGCAAGGTGCTCAACGTCGACGATCCTAGTCCAGTCGTGATTGCGCGAGCGCTGCGGAAGAACAAGCAAGAGAAGCTCGACGCAAAGCGGGAGGCCAAGCGTGGCCGCGCCTGACTTGGAAACGCGCGATGCTTCGACTGAGCAGGAAGGTCCAGTCATCCGAGGGTATGCCGCGTTATATGATTCGCCGATTTCTATGGGCGGATACTACGTCGAAAAAATCGCACCTGGTGCATTCACCAAGACAATTGCAAATGGCGATGTGTTGGCGCTGCTCGCTCATGATTGGGGCCGCGTACTTGCGAGGCAATCGGCGAAAACGCTCCGCCTCAAGGACACACCGCTCGGGCTGTACTTCGAGCTGGATGCAGACACAAGCACGCCAAGCGGTCAGGAGGCGCTTGGCACCGTGCGCAGCCGCGCCGTGAAAGGCTGCAGTTTCGGATTTTACGTCTTGCGAGAGGACTGGGACGATGCCGGCGAGATTCCGGTTCGCACCATCCACGAGATTGAATTGCTGGAAATTTCGATCTTGGCCAATCCGGCATACGAAGCCACTAGCGCTTGGGTTAGCTCGCGCTCCAACTCCAACAACAGCGCTGCAGTCCGGCGAATTAGAGAAGCGCAGCGCAAGCGGGGAATCCTGAAATGACAATCAACGGCCTGGTGCACTCGTGGGATCGCCGCAGGCGCCGCGGCATCGCCGAATTGGATGACTGCAGCACGGTGCAAATTCATGCGAACAACCTAGCGGCAACGCGGCGTCGTCCTGCGTGGCAAGGCCCGTTTGAAATGCGCGCCGGTGATCGCTTCGAATGCGTGCGTGACGATGATGGGCGCGTTGTTGATGTTTTGCGGATTTGGTGATGGTGATTTGAATGAGTGACTACAGCACAAAGGTTCATCGAGACGTTGGCGGCGACAGGCTCACGGTCGAGCCCGGCGGTTCTATCAATTTCAACGGCGTCACTTTCACTGTGAACGCTGCCGGCAAGTTGATTGTTGCCGGGCTCCCCACCGCAGATCCGCACGTGGTTGGCCAGCTTTGGTCGAATGCCGGCGTGGTCACGGTGAGCGCGGGCTAGTGGCGCGAAGGGAGGGGCGTTTCCGATCCTTCCAGCCGCGCGGCTTAACTACCGGCCGCCCAACCTAAACATTCGCGACCGCTGCCCCAGAGTTTAAAATATTTTGGAGACCTGAATGGCCTCGCCGAAACCTCCAGATCACCTATCTCGGGCTGCAAAAGCGTGGTGGCGCCAGGTACATACGGACTACGACCTGGACGACCACCACCGCCATTTGCTGCGGCTGGCCTGCGAGAGTTTGGATCAATCGGAGGAGGCGCGTGCGGCCATTTCGGAGCATGGAGCCGTAGTTCTGGACCGCTTCGGTTGCCAAAAACCCAGTCCGTGGGTCGACATTCAACATAAAGCTCAGAACAGATTCCGGATTCTCTGCCGTGAACTCGGCTTGGACGTCCAGTCGAGCGACGGGCCGCGAATGCCAAGGGATGCAACATATGGGGCCCGCCGCTGATGCCCGTTCGCAAGCGGAGAGATAGGCGACGCAACACGGGCACGCTCGATGATTGGGAATGGGCGCTCGAACTGGGATGGCCGTGCACAGGGGATCTAGACGGCATCTGCGAACTCGACGAGCACGGTCATCCTGATCGGGAGGCGGCGCGCAGCGCGTGGAAGCTCTACGGGGCGCAAATCATGGCCAGGTGGTGCGCCGAGCACCCGAATGGTTCGCAGTACGTCTGCTGGGGACTCGAACAATTCGGGGATCCGCGCTGATGCCGGCTCGGCTGAAGCGTAACAAGCGGCGCCATCGCGCGCACGTAACTCCCGAGGCGGTGGCGCTGTTTCGGCAGGGTATCGACATGCAGCGAGGCCCGCATGATCCGTGCGAGCTGAGAGACATCAAGATGCGTCTCGCAGCGGCGCTGGGCCGCTCGAAATTCCGAGCCAGTCCGCTGGATCCCAAGCCACGTTCGCTTATCGGCGGTGACACTGAGCCGGTTGAGATCGTGCTGGGGCTTCGTACGCAGCTGATGAGGCGGCGGTAAAGCTGCTGTCCGACTAATCCAACGGAGATATCAAATGCCAATTTTCACTGCAATCGCGGTGGCCGTAACAGGGCTTGCCGCTGGCACCTTCATCGACGAAGCGGAGATCGTGCAAGTTGACGAAGAGACCGACGACGAGGGAGACGACCAATGACAGCGATCTCCGCTTTCAAATCTCCGGACGCAGTCCACGTCTTCTCCGATGGTGCCTTTCACCTGTCTGGCAAATTGCGTGGTATCGGGACCAAGGTTCACACGATCCCCGAGCTTAACGCAGTCTTTGGCGTTACCGGCCTGTTGGTCATACCGACTCTGCTGTCGGCACAGCTCTTGGAAAATCAGTTCGCAGATTTGCCCTCACTCGCGGAGGCGATGCCGGATCTGGTTAAGACGAGCTGCACACGGGGCAAGGCAGTCGGCCACAATCTGACCGGCCGGTGTGACGTCGTATTGGCGGGCTGGTCGGCCGAAACAGGCCCGTTGATTCATGTCACGCAATGCTTTTTTGACCACGACATCTTCAAGGGAAGCGCGGTCGAGCGGTACATCCGGCCCAGCGTTGATGGTTCGTCGGAAATGCGTTTTCCAGGGGATGGACTGCAGTTGCTAGAGAAGCAGCGCGCAGCAAAGGTTAGCCGACCCGATGCAGGGACGTTCGGGGGCACCACCGTTGCCGGGCTTGTGAGCGGCTTCGCTCAGCACACGCAGGTCGATACTGACGGAATCCGTATCAAAGTGCTCAAGCGGTGGCCGGACGAGATCGGGCAGAAGGCAACTGCGTAGGGCGCCTTACGCAGCATCCGCGCTACAACGACCGGCTCGACGAAGTATTACTTAAACGCCAAGCGACATATCTCGGGGCCAGCTACTCGTGCAGCGGGACTATCCAGGCTACGTGTGTGATCTGAGGGTGAGATGGGAGGACGCGTTGGCGCCCACTATCACCGCTGATGACCTAAACCGACCCCTAACACGAGCGCCTTCTGACGGAGCGCGCCAACGGTGCGCTTCATCTCCTTTGAAATCTTCGCGACCGGCGTCCGATCTTTCGAATGCTTTTTGAGCGTCCGCAAGTCAGCTGGTGTCCACTCGCGGCGAACGGTTTTCTTTGTCTTCTTGGCCAAACGGCGCTCCTTCAAATGTTGAGGGGCGAGGTCTAACAACATCGCGCTGTGCGCGCAACCATGCCGGTCATTAAACTTCACCGACTGGCTGGAAACTAAAAATGCAACCTGGCATTATTAAGGAAATAAATTGTCGAACGATCTCGTAGTTCAGCTCGGCGCGAAGCTGGACCAATTCCAGAGCGACATGAATCAGGCCGGCGACATCGCGGATAGCGCTGTCTCGCGGATTGAACAGTCGTTTGCTAATCTCAATCCTACTGCTGGCGGCTTTGCATCTCTTGGCGCAGCTGCGGCTGGCGTAACTGGTCTCGTTGGTGGATTGCTCGCGGCGCTTACCAAGGTCAACAGCGAGTTGGCCGACCTGCAGAAGAATGCCGAATACACCGGCCTGACTGCTGAGCGATTTCAGCAGATCCAATTCGCTGCCGGGCAGGGCGGCGTTTCGACACAAGAGTCCGTCAACGATTTACGCAAGGTGGCATCGCTGCTGGCAGATGCCAAGGAGAACGAAAACTCCCTGACCAAGCTGCTTGATGCGAATAACATCAAGTACAAGGACCGCAACGGTCAGGTCATCAGCCTAAACCAGCTTTTGACGATCGCGGGCGAGCTAATCAATAAGTTCGGCTCCATGCCGGAGAAGACCAGGGCCGCTCAAATGCTCGGGCTCTCCGAGAATTGGGTTGAGGCGCTTCGCAACGGAAGCAAGTCGTTTGAGGATATCGCGCAGGGTGCCGAGGCAGCGGGTGTAATCATAGACGGCGCTACAGTCGCCAAGGCCGCCGCTTTTGATCGCGCATGGAAACAGTCATCTGCTCAACTTGCCGCGCAGTTCAAATCCACGGCGGCTGATATCGGCGGCTGGCTTGATGATTTGATCGATAAAGCCAACGATCTCGTAAAGTCTGCGCTCGCCTCGCAGAACGTTCAGCCTGGTAGTGGCCAAGAAACTTTCAGCAGGTGGGCGGATGCGGCTGATATTCTTCAGAAAGATTTGCGCGGCTTGCCGCAAGATGTCGATCAAGTTACGCGCGCGATTGAGAATCTGAACAACTCTGGCAAGCCAGAGAACCTTCAAATTGCCGCCGGCCTGGAGTTGATCCGCGCCAAGGCTCAACTCGCCCGTGACATGCTGCAGGCCGCGGCAGAGCAGCAGTCCAAGGTTGAATTCCCCAACGGCGTACCAACTCCGGCCGCGCGCCCGGCTGCTGCCAACAACGCGGATCCCAACGCTGCAAAGCTTCCACAGCGTGGTGCTGATGGTGGAGCGGACGCTTATGACCGCGCGACCGAATCCATCATAAAGCACACGGCTAGGGCAATCGCGGACACCGTGGCAGTAAGTAAGGGCGCGGTGGCCCTGGCCGCGGCGCGCCCTCGATTGGAGGTTCGGATATGAGCGCAATAAATGGTTTCGTTCGAAGTAACGCGGCATTCTTGCTGACGGACGGCCTTTCATATTTTGAAGGCATTCCAGACGATGTGAATCTCAATAAGGCTCATCGCCTGTACCGGTTGAATGCCGTGGTGGCTGCGACTGGACCGGCACAGTTCGGCGAATGGATGTCGACGCGGCTCGCTTACAAGTCATTTGATAATTTGATCGAGACCGCAGAATGGCAGATTACTCATCATTTCAAGCGCTACGCGCGCGAGTATCGCGATGGAGACGCGGTATCTTGCGTTGTGCTGGCCGGTTGGCATGAAAAAGAAGAGCGGCCAGCGATATACTCTATCGAGTTAGAGACGGCCGGCACCCCAAAGGCATTGTTAGTCAGACAGAACGCTGAGTTTGAGGAAAAGCACGTCGCGACCAGATTGACAGAATTACCAATCATTGCGATGCCGCCACCATCGCGCGAGGAGTTTCAAGAGGCAGGCTTTGACCTGATTGCCGACGTGGAGAAGGTCGATCCTGAATCGTATCTGCTGCACTGCATGGAGATTCAGCGTCGCAAACGCTTCGATGGACGCCACGTTGTCGGCGGCCATGCGGTACTTACGACCGTGACACGCGACGGTGTCACGCAACGCGTGGTCCACCGTTGGCCGGAGGATCGGGTGGGGAAGACGATTAGGCCAAAGCCGATGGATTGGAAGGCTTGGAAGGCGGAGCGGGTGGCGGCGTAAGACAGCTCTACGAATCGAAATCGCGCCGACTTGGGATCGTGGGCGAGGGGTTTGGCTCTTCTTAAAACGACGTTTCAGCAGTGGTGACGCGCAGCGCGCGCCACCATCATCAGAGGAACAATACAATGCTTGAAGTAAACGGTATCGGTTCGGGGGCTGAAGTCAGCCAAACTGCTGCACAATCTGTCGACACGCCTCAATCAGGCGGTCTCGTGCGCGCTGATTCACCTGATATCCGGTCAAAGATCCAGTATCTCGCATCGGCAGCAAAAGAGTTAGCTGATCAGTCCAGCCGGCTTCATCTCCAGGCTTATACGCTCGAATGCTCACTGAATCAGGTCCTCCTGGAGGGCCGTGGTTGATGTTGCTCTTCGTGTCGATAGTCCAGTTGCGCATTCTTCGCACGGCTCCCAGTGATTCCCGTGGCAACTATAACGGGTGGTAAAGTGGAAGTGGTTAACGTAAGCGATTGATTGTTATTGGCAAGCGTACCACAAAAAGGTTAGGAAGGCCCTGGGGTAGGACGCGAATGGCTGGCGATACAACCTTCAGGCTACGCTACGTGGGTGCGCGCTTCAATGGCGCGCGCTTGCCCGTGGACGTTCTCGCGGATCTTCCGGCCTTTCGAGATCTTCTCGTGGCCTTCGCCAAGGATGAGTGGCGCGACCTAAATGCCGGCCGAAAGCGCGTTCCGAAGGGCTTCGACAAAAGTATTAGCTTTGATCTGGTCGGAATAAACGACGGGAGTGCGGTTCCACTCCTGAACTGGAGCCGGAATGCTGCCCAAGAAAACCTTCCTGGGTTCGAAGACGAACTGCAGGAGATTGTGGGCGGCTCGTATCTGGACGTCGTCAACCTGATCGATGGCGCAGGGCATGATCAGTTTCCAAAGTCCCTGTCCTCCGAGCATATACGCGCACTGAACCGACTTGGGTCGGGTCTGCGAGAGAACGAGAAGATAGAGTTTCTCGGAAGCTCCGGACAGGACGGCAAAGTAGTTTACTTAGACAGCTACCGTAGAAAGGCGCTCATTACTCGGGTGCGAGAGACATACCAGGCTCGTTTTGAAAGCGTTGGTATTTTGCGCGGCTCATTTGCTGACGAGGTTATGGGGCGCGTCATCGTTGCCACCTCCGAGCATGGCGAGATCACAATCCCGCTAGAAAGTGATCGGGTAAAAGAAGAATTCGACGGCAATATTGACTCAGAAGTTCAGTTCGATCTTCAAATCGAAATGGACAACGCCGACAGATTGCGTGGCGTCGTGGGCGTGTTCGATGTTGGGCTAATTGACGTCGAGAGTGGTGCCGATCTGTTGAGGTGCCGGAATAGGATTGCAGAACTGAGTGCTTTGTCTGATGGGTGGCACGATGGCGCCGGACGTCGCATAGCTGATGATGCTGTCGAACTCGCCAACCGCTTTCTCAGCAAGCGGCCGACCCTATCCAAACAATATCACATCTATCCCACCGAGGAGGGCGGGATACTTGTCGAGTTCGAAGCCAACTTGTGGGACATCTCCGTTGAATTCCTGCCCGAGGGGGGAGTGGAGCTTTACGGAGTGCAAATCGACGGTGCTGAAGAGCTTCAGCCGGTGCACTTTTCTGACATCGATGGGGACTTCATGACGGCTTTCGATCGGCGAGTGAAGGGCGGCTAAGTGCGATGGGCGATAAACTGACAGACCAAGCCGAGATACTTTATAGGCAGATACATCCAACTTTTATTGAGAATGGAGAGCCCTCCAGTCAGCCTTTCAAGCCGACTGAAAAGGACAAGAATCTGCTTTCTGTTGATCGGTCGTCGTTAGTTTCTGCAGAGCGGTCTCACGTCGCGTATACCGCTGCTGGAATGTCCTCTTCTGCTGTTTACGGTTTGACGGTCGGTGAGTTTGGTACAGAGAAGATCGTTTGCAATTCCGACCCGATAGAGGACGGCGCGCTCAAAAACGCCGCTCATTCTGTAGCCGATTATTCAGTTCACTCGGCAAGCCAGCAAAAGAACGTAGCCAAACGCCTAAAACGCAAGGCTCTTGAGAGAGGATGCCTTCATCCTCCAGCTAGTCCGTCGTCTCTGTCGAACACTCAAACGGGTGGTTGAAGGGGCGCTGGCGATCTGCGGTCCTGCACGTTGGAGGTGAGGGCTTAGGGTCGTCCTCTGTAACCAATTAGGTGCGCGACCTCCACCAGGAGGTGGTTGACCATCATACAGGCAGTTTCAGCCTTATAGACGTCGGCCGTGGCGGCGCGCTCGGGGTATCTGAACCAAAATTCTTTGTGGTAACGGCTGAGGTGTTCCACGTCTTCGACAGTGCCAGGCCAAAGCCGCTCACGAAGTCCACCGGTTTTTGCCAACAAACCCGCGAGGTCATGAGAGTTCTGCAACTCACGTTGATGGTGTCCCTGAAATTGCAGCAAAGCTTTTAGACCATTCTCGATGCTGAAGCCGATGAGAAGGTAGAAGGGAATTCCTATTCGGGAAATGTCTTCACCTGGTGCAGATGAATGAATGCGTTTGGCGCCCTCTAGCAGGACAACCGCATACGCTAGCTTGTCGATATGAAGCTCGGCGTCCTCTGTCATAAGCGGCCCCTGCAGCAAAGTTCCGCACATTCAGCGCAGCGTTAACTTTTGAGTTTGTCGCACCAGGCGATCCTCATCCTCACTAATGTCTCAGTCCAATCGTTCTATTGTTCGTCCCTTCGCCTTCTCCTGCAAATCGATTTGATGTGCAGTGTCCAAATCCTTTTTGAGAAGATCCCTGAATGGGCCGGAGGATAAGTCAGTCTTTTGACCGCATTCCTCGCAAGTCCAGTCTGTTTTGTTTTCCAGTCGCCCCAAGACTACCGTGTGCTTGCAGGATAGTGGAAAAAGCATCTGGTCTAACATGCTGATCGTCATTGTTCTTCTTCAAATCAGTGATGGTTTTTCCGCTCAATCAGTGTTTGGTCGTGAAGATCATCAGCCCGTGGTAGACAGAATCTGTGGGATGCTGGTTGCACCAGTTGCGCAGCCACAGATCCATTCCAGCCAAATCGACTTTGATTTGACTGTCGAGGTTCGGCCGCGTTGAGTTGATCGCCGAGACGAAGCCCATCATCCACTGCTGATAGCGCTGAAGATCATTAACGTATGAGCCTTCCGGTCTTGTCATGGCCCGGTAGGCTCCGGGCTTGTTATCTGTGGCGGCCGCGACGAACCGTCCACAAGATTCGCTTCCGATGCCGTAAATGGCTGCAATCTGCTCGTCATCCGAAGCTCGCGAGGCAGATGCGCCAAGCAAAAGGGCTGATACTACGGCGATGCTCAAGAGCCACCGCGAGCAGCCGCCCAGCACGGCGCAAAGCGCCACGATTCCTAAATTACGCATATTGGTCCCCCAGACCCAAAGCGCCACCATAGATCGAGGGAAGCGGAGGGGGCAACTAGGCTTTGGACGTGGGCGCGGCGAGCCGTGTCAGGTATTGAAACCAAACCCGCCCAACCGAATTGCAGTGCATGGATATCCACCTTGTTCGGGTGACCACCGACGACGGTCAAAATCGATACTGGTTGGCGGTCGCCCCCGATCAGGATGCCGCTGTCCAACTGGTATTGGACGCCGTCCCCGAGGGATGGGCGGCTAGTCCGAGCGGGCTTGTGGCGAAAGACGAGTCGGTGGCGCTGGGCCTACGATCGGGGGAAGTTCGCGAGGTCAACACCAAAGTCGGGCTGTCCTGATGTTCCGGCTTAACCGCTCATGGCACTTAAGTGTGGCGTACGCCTTTTTGGGGAGCCTTTGGCAATTGGAGGGTCCCATGACCGAACGTCGTGAACTCTATCGCAGTCCGAACGGGGATGCCTGGTTCCTAGGGCGGGAGCCAACGAACGGGAACGCATTCATCATCCATCAGCCGAATGCACCCTCCGGAGGGCGGCTCTCGCACATTGAACTCGGCGACTTCTTGCGGGCGGACGTGAAGGGTCCTGAGCAGCAAGCGCTGTTGCGATTGATCGGCACGCTGGTGGAAGTGCCACCGTACGCGTAGCACGGGGTGGGGACGGGCTGGCGGCAGGTTTGAACCTCCTCCGAATGAGTGGACACCTGTAGTAGGCTCATTGAGCCCGGAGGTGTCGAATGGAACGTCAACGTCGGTCATTTACCGAAGAGTACAAGCGCCAGGCCGTTGAGCTGGTGGTGTCGAG
>Ga0209489_108468_pt1 | contig 13962 bp, 2 predicted proteins | sample SiratrowhiteBW_FD_187527 | JGI IMG/M metagenome (GOLD analysis project Ga0209489, IMG submission 187527) | Root nodule microbial communities of legume samples collected from California, USA - Siratro white BW (SPAdes) (version 2) | ecosystem: Host-associated > Plants > Roots > Nodule | place: USA... | reverse complement strand
CTTTTTTTTTTTTTTTCTTTTCTTTTTACTGTGCCTTACATCTAACACTTATATTATGGGTCTGAAGTACACTTTTTTAATGTATCTATTACTAGATATTTGTAAAAAAAATATATGAATTAAAGTTATAATTTAATATTCCAACATCATATTTTTTTTTTTACTAAATTATTGTGAGAGTTTTCTTACATAGAATTTGTTTAATTTAATCGATTTATTTATCTTAACTGAAGAAATGTGTATTATCACTTCCACATTAACATTGAAATTATAGATCTCGTACACAATTTCAATATATTTATTATTATATATTTTAAATAATAGATATGAATTAAAATTTATGATTTAATGTCCCAATACCTTACTCTTACGTAACACAATCTGACTAAAATTTAAAATTATGAATTTGACTAAAAATCTTCAAAATTTGTAAGCCAACTTTATCGCATTAATGAGGCTTAATTTAAAAATCCTAAACCCTAAATTTTAAATCCTAAACTCTAAAGTTAGATATCAATTTATAATCTAATAATATAGGTCACTAAAATCTTGGTAGCTAATGTTAGATACCAATTATCTTAACCTAATTGGTCACTAAATTTAATCATTAATTCTATTTTGTAGTTATTTAACAACTAAAATCTAATTTGATAACTATTTTGGTCACAATTAGCAACTATTTCATTTGATAGCTAAAAATTGGTCTCTAAAGCTTTTTTCTTATATTGTTTTAAGAATTAATTTGTTTTTACCTATTTAAAAAATATCCATCCAGAATTACACCATTATACCAATTATCCCCATATTTAAGAACAGAATTAATGACGAAAATAGTATTAAAAGAAAATAGAAATTTATTTTAATGACATATATTTTTGTATAATAACGTATTTTTTTATTTTAAAACTGAAAAAGAAAATTCCTTTCCGATTTTATTAAGAAAGTATGTATAATTTCAAATCCAAGTAAATATAAATTAAATTGTCACTCGAATTGTATGGTAACATCTCAAAATTTGTATAATTTTAAATATATATATATATATATATATATGACTTATATTTAACATATGTTTAAAATATATATATACATCTAAATATTAAAAAAAGAGACAAAAGCAATTGTTACAGTATTTGTTCATCTAGAATTATATGTTTTTTTTTTTATCAAAACATGATCATATTAGGTTTATAGGATACAATAACAAAATAAAGGTAATAAAAGTATATTAAAAAAAATATTATGCATAATAAAATATTTAAAGAAAAAATAAAATAAGAGAGAAAAGTGAAAAAAAGGGAGAAAAAAAAGTTCAAAGAAGAAATTAAAAAATAAAATATTTTTGTAAATTTTTAGATGTTTATGGAATATTGTAGTATTTTCTAGGAGGTTTGGATGTGGAGAGATATACTAACTTATTATTAAGGAATTTAAGCAAGTTTATACACCCAACTACTTAATCAATAGGGTGTATTTTGATCTAACTACCTTGTTAGTGAAAAAGTTGCAATTCAAACTATAGATTAAATTGTACTATTATTATAGTTAAAGTAAGCTAAGTCAATTCTAATAAGTTGACTTAATGCGACATAAAAAATAATTTAAAAAAGAGTTAAAAATTATAAAATTACTTTTACTAAATAAATATTTATGATACTATCATATTAATGTTGGTTAATAGAATTTGTTTAATCAATTCTAGAAATGATACTAATTCAAATAAATTATTTATTGGTGTCAAATAATATTGATTAACTAAAACAAATATTAAAAATAAATAAGGTTAGTGTCAACTAATTAAGATAATTTTATTTATTTTTAATATTTATATTTATTTAAGTTAATACATATTAAAGTCGATGTTAATTTATATATTATAAATCTATGTACTTTTGTAATAACGGATAAGAATCATATATTGTTTTTAATCTAAGGTATAGATTTAAAGTTGATACATTTTTTCATTTACAATTTTTCTCTTTTATCCTTTATATAAATATCCTTACACTTATCTCTTTCGTTAATATTGATCTTCTTCATCCACACCCATCTCCTTCATCAACACTCATCTTTCATCCACGTACATTTCCTTATTTTTTTTTTTTCATTCACATTCATTTGCTTAATCCACATTTATCTTCTTCCTCAACACTCATATCCTTCACTCACTACAATTTTTTTTTTCATTTATATTTTATTTTGTTGAAGATGGAAGCATTTTGGAAGAAACTTTTTTTTTTTAAATTATTATCATTAACATAGGCCAAACTAGTGAAATTTCAACTAATATTAAAAGTAATTTTTTATTCGTGTCAATTATGTCAACACTAAATTAAAAAATTAAAAAGGGTCTATCTTCAAAAGTCAACTGTAATGAATTAGCAATAATGATTTTAGAGTTGTACACACATTGGACACAAATTCATTGTTATTGATAGATTATTGTTAAATTTTGCTTGTTAACATGCCAACACTGAATATTTATTTTCTTGTAGTAATGTTTTATTTATGTTACTTAGTTTCTTTTATATGAGTTTTCATTTTTCATATATAAATAAATAATTTTTTCTCATATAATCTTCATATCTAAAATTGAATGAAATAACATTTTGTGATAATTTTTATTGCCTGCGAAGCATGATTATTTTTTCTCTAGTTCTTATTTTAGAAAGTTTCTTTAAGTGACAAATCTTCCTTCTACTTATCATTAGACTATAGGCATGTTCGAACTAATCATTATCATTTTCCTTATACCGTTTTGAATTTTCGAATTGTTTCTTTCATTATTTTCCCCTTAACTTAGTCAAGAGCTTCAACTAACAACATTGAATCTTGTTTTGATTTAAGACAATCTTTGAGGTTATAGATCAATAATTCATGTCCATTACATCATGCAAGCTACCAATTTAGATCAAAATATATAAGAAACAATATCAATATATACTTACTCATCTAGCTTGCTAAAGGCTATTCATATAATCAATAACATACAAGGGATAATTGATTGTTTCTAAAAGACTAATAGTAAGTTAAAATTGAAAGACTAGCACTTAGTTATAAATATTTGGTTAGTCTTGAGATCTGTCTTATCATATGATAGCATATTTCCTTACACATATAATCAAATATTAATAACTTTTTCTTCTTGACTTGATGTTAGAAATCTCCATCAAATGCCACTACCTAATATGTTGTTCATATTACTCAATGTATCAGTAAAATATTTTCATTGAATCCCCTACCTTAATGCTCACACTATATATTATTAGTTTAGTAACACCTTCTAAACTATCTAGATAAGACATTTCTTTAGCTTAGTAATATCACTTTAGTGATTATAAATTATCACAATAAGGTCCATCACATATATTTATTCATTCTATATATATTAAATTTCATGTATCACATATTAATATATTATTAATAAACAAGGAAACACTTTATTAAATTAACAAGTAACAATTAATTACTATGCTTTTATAAATACATAACAAAGAAGTAATGTTTGCATGACACTTCCTTGACACTTCCTTACTTAGGCGTCCTCCTTCCAGTAAGAACCATATTTTTGCTTATTGCTTGAGTGAAAGATTTACATCAATTAAGTGACAGAGTCAATTAAGTGACAAAGTTGTCACTTTGGTGATATGCTAGTAGTGATGTAAGAATCAACATTGCACTCTCTCTCAAATGTTCAAACTAATCCTTGAGTTACAAGACTTCTTGTTTAAGCCACAAACTTATAGAAATGATCTCAAATCAATGAATCTTTATATTATTGGAGTAACTTCTTGTCACTTGAATTATGAGTGTCTTAGAAGAGAGAGATGTATTGTGATATTTCTCTTATTCAAACTTTAAACTTGAATAAGAAGTATTATTGTTTGAAAGTGTAATTAGACACTTAAGTGATAGTATTTAACACTTAAAATTAATACAATTATTTGAACATCTCTTGAATTATATCAATGTTTGAGCAAGAACTCCTCATTGACATTAGGTCATTTGAACTAGGTGAACAAACTCCACTAATGAAATTTCTGATTCTAAACAAATCAAAACATGTATTTTTTTTTTAATCTAGATCTATTCCCCCTTTGTGTACTACACATAAAATTGAAAAGTTTACCTAAACCTAAAATATTAGTCAATTACATAATTTTGTATAATATCACTTCTATTACAAGTAATAATTTTCATTCCATCATGAAAGAGCAACAACTCAAAATCTGTTATTTATAGTAAGGTTCAATTTAATCCCCTCCCCTAACCTTCATAAACAATTAATATCATCCTTTTTGTCAAGAGAAAATAGGCAACTAGGCATTATTAGAACAAACCTAAATTTGCTCTACTCTATTTCATGGTTGAACGTTATTGTAGAGAAGGCTACTATATTTCTTGCAGGCTAAATCACAAATTAGTGAAGTATTGAGATTTTAGAGAACAACTTGAAAAAATACGTTGACGTTCCTATCCTTTACATATAAGGAAATAAAACGACATATTAATTAGTTCGGTATTTATAAAGTCAACCTAAGACTAGTATCTCGAAAGCTAGATATTTGTCTTTTGTTGTTAGTTACTCTTTAGAATTTCGTTATTCAAGCTTTACCCTATTACATGTCAAAACAATAAAATAAAATGTTTCCAGAATCTATTTATTATAATTGAGATGACCAATTACCAATTGTAATACATCATCATTGCACCTTATATTGTGGTGTGTTGTTCACTTAACTACTTTCAATGGATGTTTCTTATTATCTGATTTTGATGCTTTCTTAAGTTAATTTGTTTGTAGACGGGAGCTCTTCCACTTCCTTCCACCTATGCTAGATAAGAAGTATTTTTACATTTTCTTTTGTAGCTTTGGCCGTTCAAAACCATCAACTTTGTCATTTTTTTTTTTTTTTTTTTTTTTTTTTGTAATTGTTACTTCTTCTTAAGTTATTGTATAATCAAGCCCCCAAAAAAATGACGAATTGAATTTCTTGAAACAGGATCTGATTTGTTTTTACCCTTATTTATTCGTATGTTGTTTGTGAATTTACTACTTCATTTAAATTATTTCCTTTTCTATCATTAAAAAGTTTTACCAAACAACATGAATATATATTCGTTTTATCTTTAAGGTTATTGTTGCTACAATAACTTCTACAGTGGGGATTGACTAATCAAATGTTAGAAGAATCATCCACTATGTCTTTGCTTGTTCAGATGAGAAATAGGCATACTGCAGCGTTTTTAATTTGACTAAAATAAATTTTTACCTTGTGATGCACTTTTCCTATGTTTCTTTTCTTATTTAAAACTTATATTACTCCCTTGTTCACTTAGATAATATGTTGGTTATTATTTCTCTTCTCTTATTTTAAACCTGTACTAGTCCCTTTATATTGCTAATTATTTATTTCCTTTTTCTAACACTTATATTTGGCGGACAACCAGTTCCAACTTATATTAATGTTTTGATTCACTTAAGAAGTATGTTCTCTCGTTCTTTTAGGTAGTATGTCTTCGTAAATATATCTTTTATCTTACACTTTGTTACAAAAATACACAAAATCAAGCACATTATATATTGGTTAGTTGTTTGATAATGTTATATTATAAAAAAAAAAAGTAAATTACCGATGAAAAATTACTAATAAAACTTTATCTGTTCATAAAATGTTATAAGTTATTTCAAATAATTGAGAGAGATTTTAGGTTGAAGTCACCTCTGATATACTTTGTCCACAACTTTAATAAAATCTTATTAATGAATAATAAAAATAATAAAATTATAAATAGTATAAATAATAATAATAATAAAAATAAAAGTGATAATAATATAAAAATAATAATAATAATAATATTTGTTAATTTTTTGATTGAAAATTTTGTCGATAAATACTATAATATTTATTGATTGATAAATCTATTAATAATTATTGATGGATTAAGTATATCCGTCGATTTATCGATTGATAAATCTATTAATAATTATTGATGGATTAAGTATATCCGTCGATAAATTTATTAAACTAAATTATTGACAGATTTTTGACTATCACTAATTCACTGATAATTTATATTTATCGACAAATTTTATGTATTATTGATGAATTTAACCATTAGTAATCCTAATTCTTTTTTTGTGATATGATAACAAGTAATATAATATAATGAGTTTTATTGTGATAAATTCTGATAGTATCTTATAATATAAGTTTAAGTTTAATTAATTCTTACAAAATTAGTTTATCAAGTTTATCTTCACTTATATAATATAACTTACTTTTATCTCGATGTATTAATAAAATCAGTAGAATATTACATTTTATATAGATTGAGATATCACTCGAATATTCTATTTTATTATATTTATTCTTTACTGATGAAAATATTAATACATATTAACTTTCATATCCACACTTTCCTTTCATGCATACCTAATTTCGTTGTCTTTATTTGATTTAATTACTTATTTATTTATCTAGTAAAATTTGATTTTAAGATAATTATTTCTCAAATATTAATTTTAAAATTAAATAGTTATTATATACTTACGGTCAAATATACGTGAGATGAATAAACTTTAGAAGTATTTGATTATATTTGAACAGTAATTTTCGACCGAAAACCACTTTTTATTTAAACTATACTTGTAATTCAATTAAATTCAAAAGATTCAACATGTTAAATAACGTAATATTCAAATATCATATTCAAAATATCAAATCAACCAACACTCAAAGAATTCAATTCAAACTACTACATTTCACATACACAAGAGTGTAAATAACTCCAAAAAAATCATCCATCACATTCAGGTATAAAATTCAATACTATCATCACATCCCTACCAATCAAAGGTTTACAATATTAAAAATAAACTATCCGACAACATAAATTTCGATTTCATGAACAATATAAACTAAATTCACAAGGATCTATATTGAGGTTTTAGCTCTCTAAGGTTCCACTCTCACAATTATTAATTCTTTCTAATTAAGTATATTAACTTTCTTTATCTCAATTCTTATGCTCTTCAAAAAATTATTTAAATAACATAAGAAAGTAACTTTCTCTTTACAAGTCTTATTTACAAACTAAATACATTTATGAGTTGGACTAACAAAAATTCATCTATTATGTTTAAATTTGACATGTGATTATTAAAACTCACATACAACCAAAACAAGAAAAGAGAATTAAAAATTTGAGAAAAAAAAAAAACTTACACAATTAAAATATGATTATGTAGATTGTGTGTTACTCTGTCACCTTCTAATTCATATGTTTTGGTAGAAGGAAGGATGAGAAATGATTTAAAAAATCTACAGATGAGTTAAAAAAATTATATTTTAGAGAGATTATATGTTTGAGATAAACACACAAACTCACACATATTGTATATTTCGATTGAAGAAATGATGAAAAACAATTCAAAAATTTATGGAAAAACCAAAGGTTTTATATTTTAGAGAGAGATGAAATATTTAAGATAAACACCAACCATATGTTTGACTGAAGAAAGGATGAAAAATAACTTCATAAATCTATAGAGAAAATATTTTATATTTTAGATAGATGAAATGTTTTAGATAAACACCACGTATGCAAAACTAGAGTAACATGATAGATGAATTAGATAAATTTTATTTTCAATTGTAATGAATTAATAAAAATAAATCATTCATTTATTTTGATCTGCTGAAAAATTATTTAAAAAAATTGATTCATTTTGAATTATTTGAGAAAATTCCATTAAATACATCTTACGGATCTATATCAAATTCATCCATAAAAGGAATACTACCTAACTTTCTATTTATATGAAGATCAATAATAAGTAGTTAAATTAGTTTTAATTAATTATTTCATAAATTTAAATTTAATTTTAAAGATAATCATAATTTAAAAGTGATGATTATTTTTAATGGCATATGTAAGGACTTATTTTCCGAGTCTTAGGTGAGAGAGTTTAAAGGTGAAATGAAGAATTAAAGTTATGCTTTAAGTTTAGTTTGAAAGTTATAAATAGAAAAATAAATAGTTTTCTTATTTATTTATATTATTTCTTGTTACAATTTTTTTTCTTAGTTCTCTTTAGGAGTTCAAGGAGTTACTCTTACCTCCTTTCTTCTTTTGTGTTTACAAGACAGTCATGAGCAAGTTTAGATTACAAAATGAGAATTTTGGTTGGATAAATTTTTCTTTTCTCCTTAAATTGTGAGTTCTCTTTTCTCTTTTTAAGTTGCATGTTGGAGTGTTTTGGTGGCTATGTGGTATGATGACAAAAGATAAGATAATTTGAGTATCTTGTAATATATTTGTTCGTTAGGATTAAGTGTTAACAAATAAATAAATATATTTTATAATATGAAATATAATTACGAGTCTGGATGTGATTTAATAAGATAAGAGGATCTATTGATAAATATGAGAGGTTATTTAGTATTTAGTTTATTGTTGTGTTGGAGATTTCACATCAACTAGAGATGAGACCTTTCAATAGTTTATAAGTGCATGTTACTTAGACAAGTCACAGTTTTGTAAGATTGAGTTAAACTTAAAATCCACTTCTGATATGGTATTAAAGCCTATCCTAGTAAGGTTGTTGGGGCTATTGGGCCACCTACTATCGGGCAGCTATCGGACCACCTTTACATATAAGTTTCGCGCTCGAGTTGTGGAGTCTCGACGTGAGGGGATGTGTTGGAGATCCCATATCGACTAGAGATGAGATCTTTCAATACTTTATATGTGAGTGCAAACCTCACTTTACAAACGGTTTTGTAAGGTTGAGTTAGGCTTAAAGTCCATTTCTGATAATTCTAACCACCTTAATGGACTTGGAGTTTGGTTAAAGAAATAAATTAGGGTGAGGGTTCTTTACAATTAACCATCAAGAAAGTGTGTTGAAAAAGAAAGTATAAATTAGAAAAAAAATATAAAGTGATTTTTATTGGATCTCTCATTAATTAAGTTAAGTCTCTCTTACTATCACATAGAAAATGATCATAAATATTAAGATGCCCTAAAATATTTATAATTGATTGTTTTTAAATTAGATTGGACTTCCATGAAGTTCTCCAACAAAATTTAGAAGATCCTTCACCTATTACCCTCTTTGTGAAACCTAAGATAAGAAAACTTAAGGTAAAGAAATTAACCAATTGTAGAGAAATTTTAGTAAGTCCTGAGAATTTGAATATTGTGTTAAATTATTGAATTTTTATTAGCGAATTAATTATATGGTTTCAATTAGTTATTTTGAAACATGTGAATAAAACAAGTAATATTCATTTCATATTGTGACGTTAAATACAAATACAAATCTGTAAAATAATATAAAAAATTGTATTTTACATATAAAATATTATATATGAATACAAATTTATATGTATATTAAATATTATATACGAAATATTATATACGGATGCAAATTCGTTCCGTATATATGGATTTCCAATTTATATATATATATATATATATATATATATGCTTAAATTAATTAAAAAATTATAAATTTTTTGTTGTTTCTTCCTAGTGTTAGAAGTCTTCTCCTACGTATATTTCACAGGCTGTGTTATCCCACATTGTCATATTATTTTTTGTTCAAAACTGTACATCATCACACAAATCATTTAGCTTTCGTTTGCCGTCACATCGTCCCACAACTAACATTGTTTGCTTATACTAAGGTTGTGGAACTCAGAGACGGTAACATGAATTTTCTTTTTCGTATTATTTGTGATTTGAAATAGAAGATTTATAAATAATCTTGAACAACACAAATTACATCATCTTAATATCTTAACCTTAATTTTTCTAAGGTTATTGGTTTTGAGTTTAAAATTTATTCTAATTATTCCTCTTAATTTTGTTTTCTTTATTTTTTTATTTTTTTTGTGATGATTAGAACTTTGAGCTTCAACTTCAACACTTTGATCTCCTCTTTGAAAGATCTCATGTAACCTTTTACAACTAGACGTTCCTTATATACTCATTCTACACAGAAAAATTAAAGGTAATTATTATTGACCATTCACATTCCTCCCAAAGAGAAACCCATATCCCTTAATAAATTTCTAATTATTTGAATTAATGTAACTTATTTTTTTTTATAATAATAAATATGGTGTTGGTGTTAATGTATAAGTGGGAAATGATGTCAAGAAAATAAAGATGTGTGACAGGTTAGGGAAGAGTGAGGGGAATGACGAAAGACAATTTTTTCTTTTCAAAGTTTTATTCTTTTTGAACAAATTTGTGAATAGACCAAACAGAACTAAGTGAGGATAATGGCAGTGACAGGTTTTGTTTTTCAAAGTTTACTTTTTTGAACAACTTTATGGGAATGATTCTACTTTGGGAATAGACCAAATAGAACAAAGTGAGGGGAATGGCGACAGATTTTGTTTTCAAAGTTTTACTCCTTTTCCTTTTAAACAAATTTATGGGAATGATTGACTGATGTTAAAATAGACCAAACAGAACAAAGTGTGATAGTTAGCTCATAGTGTAATCTTCAAGTAAATAATACTGTTGTTTTAGTATATTAATAAGTTTTTCTGTGTTATTTGACTATATAAGATATTAGTAATGAGAAATTGTTAAAAGATATATGAAAATGAAGAAGGGTGAAGATGTGTAAATTAATTTTCAGATATTTTTTTTTTTGTCTTGAAGTAAGATTTTAATTAGATACCTTTATTTTTGCTTATTTTTAGTGGGTGCTAGTATATAAGTCCATGATACAAAGTCATACTCCAAAATTAATTAGTTAATTAATCTTCAAGTAGTACTCTATCCTATCAATAAAATTATGCTGCCTAATCATTCCCTAATTAATCATAAATTTTATTGTATATAACAGTGATAGAAATTAATAATCCGTATTAGCAAAATCAACATTAAAAGTAATATATTCAACTAACATATTTGTGGTGTTATTAAAGAGTGTGTTATGTTAGTGTGATAAACATTTTCTTTTTGTCCAATATATGTACTTCTACTCTGTAAATGTTGCTAGCTTTGGGAAAATTAATAAGGATTTGAAACCTATATTAGATATTCCTTTTGTTCATGAAGCATAAATTAGCTTACAAGTGTACCATGATATATAGATAATGCTTAGATTGCTTTCTTTCTAACATTTTGTGGTTATTTACTTTGTCCTTCTTGTAATATTCTGTGCAACAAGTGTCAGAGAACTTTGTCTTGTATGATTAGATAAGTTTCAGCTCCAATTAATTAAGAAAGTTAAAAAACAGCATCTAATGCTTAAATTATTGAAATCTTTGACATAGAATAGGCCATTTATGCCTGCAATTAGATGTTAGCAATTAACATTATGCAAATTATTTACTTGGTATTGAGAAAGAGAAAGTGCCATGCCAAATTTTCTTTCAACAAAGTGCTCAAAAATTTTCTTTCTCTGCTCTCCTCAGTTAACGAACGTTTTTCATTGCAGCCTCTGTTATTCATTCATCCCTTTCTAATTATCACTATCATCTTAAACTTTTCATTGCAGCCTCTATTATTCATTCATCCCTTTCTAATTATCACTACCACCTTAAACTTTTGGAACAACTATGATTACCCTTAACTCTCTGGAAACTTCTTCACCCTTTTGCATCTCAGTGTTCTGTTTCTTAATCTTTTAAGTTTGTTGGTACCTGTATTTCTATTATGGTTTTGTATTATGATCAATTAATAGTGTTTATTTAAAGAATGAAAGCTTATTAAATTATAAACTGTTATATTTTGTTGAGGGAGAATCGAGGGACTTAAAAGACTTCTGGTGGGATTCATTCTCAACAATCAGCAAAAGATTATTCTCAAAAATCAAAAATCAACAGCAAGGGTGCTAGAGATTGTTGAATTTATTCAATCTCAAGTTGGCCATCACAACATGAACAAAGATCACAACAAAACAATGATCATGATCAATATAAACATACTAACTACTGTTGTTATTATTTGACATTTGATTTTTATTTTAATCTTTTATACTATATTAAGATATGACACAAATTATTTGCTGTTATACTATCAATTATATTAATTATGTATTGTGAGAACTTGCTTTATATGTTATAACTTGTTTTTGAATATGATATTACTTGATTTAGATAATGTGGTGTTTGAACTCTATTTTAAATTACATTTTCAGACAATTATTTTGGATTTTGTATTACAGAATACAAATAAATTTAGAATATTTATAAAATATATTTTTTTATCACTAAATTATTTAGACACAAATGTACATAATGTTGACTTTACAAAGATTTAAATATAAATATCTATTTTTTTATTTCAGTTGAATATTAGTTACATACGAATTTTTTTTATGTAATTTGTATGTATCTGTAATTTGTATATAATACATCTGATCATTATTTATAAACTATGTATGATTTATTTCATAAATAAATTACATACAAAAATAATTTTATATATAATGTTTTTACGTCACATTAGATTGATATTCAGATTTATATTCATATGTAATTTACCAGTAATTACTATTTACATATGAATTTCTTCTGTCGATATATAACTTGAGAGTAAAATGAATTAATTTTAATCTGGACATTTCATTCTTTATTTTACATTAATAGTTTATATTAATTAGGTGATAAATGCATTGTGATCAAACATTCATGTTCCAGCTTCATGAGTATTGCAATTCTGTCTCCATAAAAAATAATTATAGTGCAATTTTTGGCTAATTAACGTGAGCTGTTAATATAAAATAAAACAGAAGATGAAGATTAAAAATAACTAGTTTTATTTAATATTAGACTAAGTTGATTAAAAGTAAATGGATGAAACTGATTCAATTATTTTTGTAAAATTAATAAATTGGAAAATTATACTTATAGATTATAAAAGGTAATTAAATTATTTTATTATCACTGTGCGAAATAATGAATAGTGAAATAATAAACATAAAAAATAATAAAATACTATTTCCCCAATATTTTTGTCATAGTCATCTTTTAAACAAGACAATAACGAAAATACGATAGCTAACTATTATTCATTTCACATAAAAAAATTATCACTCATAATCTTAATGTACAATTTCATTTTTTTAACGATGTCAGATGACACCAATTAAAATAATATCAGAGGAACTAAAATGTTTTGATAATTTATATTTTTAAGATTTATTTTATTATTTTTAATTGAAAGGATCAATTTGATCAATTATTATTATTTCAAAAGTTAAATTTATAATTATTTATGGTTTTAGTGATATTTTAATATTTTATCAATTTCAAGAATATATTGTATGGTTAATATTGGATTTGCGCATAGATTGAAAAAATCAATGCGTGACTTAAACCTAAAAGATAGTACATAAATTAATTATCTTTGAGAATGCGAATAGTAATTTCCCGGTAGTATGATAATTTTTTTTTTGTTATTCTAATTGTTGATCTTATTGTGAGTTAGTTTTTATAAAGAGTTGAACCGACAGTTGGTTTTGATTTAAAATAGTTTTATTTTCAATTTTTATAAAACATGAAAAACATGTATATTTGACTTTTTATTGGTTCAATAATGAAAATGTTGAACATATGTTTGGTACTTAACCATTGTAAAAACATTTTATAAATTTTTTTATTCAAAAAAAACAGAAGGAAATTTTTAGAAATAAAACATGTTCATATCTTCATTAATATTAATTTATTTTGCTATAAATATATATTCACTTATCTCCAATGATTTTTTTTTTACCAACATCTATATTTAATTATAATCACCAAGTTTAATTATATATATATATATATAGATAGGTAGATACACGCACACCAATGTCAAACGACAGTCAAAATATTCAAAATTAGTTTGCTTAGTTTAATTTTGAATCATTGTTAATCTTTTCTTGGGACCCACCTGAAAGTGAATGATGTGTTTTTTTTTTTTTTTTTTTTTTTTTTGGTTTTCATTTTT
>Ga0209489_108467_pt1 | contig 13965 bp, 8 predicted proteins | sample SiratrowhiteBW_FD_187527 | JGI IMG/M metagenome (GOLD analysis project Ga0209489, IMG submission 187527) | Root nodule microbial communities of legume samples collected from California, USA - Siratro white BW (SPAdes) (version 2) | ecosystem: Host-associated > Plants > Roots > Nodule | place: USA... | reverse complement strand
CGATCATCATTTTGGCAAAGCTTTTCAAATCAAGAAACCTCCAAGAACGTGAATCTTTAAAGCATCCTTGAAGTGAGGTTCTTGCTACTTTGGTTCTGGACCAAAGCTAAGTCTTCTACACCTGATTTTCATTCTGTGTAATCTGTTTTGTGTAGAAGTACTCTGTAATCTTTCTGATCCTGTTGATCTGTAATCTGTTTGCTGTTTTCAATTATTGGGTTTGTAATTGAGTTGGTGCAGTGGGTTTCTGCACTGGTCTCACATCTACTGAGGGTTCAGTAGAGGGTGAGTGCTGTGGGGATCAGTGTTGCTTGGGACTACAAGTGTTGTGGTGCAGTGGGTTTCTGCAGTGGTTACACACTAGCTGAGGGGTTCAGTGAGGTGTGGGTTTACTGCTGGGAGAAGTTTGTAACTTGCTGGGAGCAAGGGTTGTAAATTGATCTTGTGATCTGTTTAGTGGAAATCTTTGCTAGTTTGCAAAGGACTGGACGTAGCCCTTGTGGAAGGGTGAACCAGGATAAAAATTTTGTGTTCTTGCTTTTCTCCCTTCTCTTCTTGATTTCTTTTATTCAACTGCTGCCAACATTTAAATTGATTGGATTAAAATATGATCATAAAGTTGAATATATTCTGAACATTTGTTTTCATATATCTGAATCAACTGTGTTTCTGGATTGTTTCTAATCTACTGGATTGTGTTCAATCATATTGAATCTGGGCTAAAACATTTCTACACTGAAACTATTTTTCTAGGTTTATATTTAATAATTTCCGCTGTGCACAATTGATTGTTTACTGGACAGTCCATATTTACACGACTTAATTGATTGAATTAAGAATTTTCATTCTCTACTTCAAGAACAAATCAGATTTGCGAAAAGATTTTGAAAGTTCAATTCACCCCCCCTGGAACTCGGTCTAAACCTTATTTTACATGTTATGCTTGTGTTATGTTTATTGTACTAGTTTACTGTTTGTACTTCTGTTGATCTGATGTTGTAACTGCTGGTTTATCTAGCTTGATGGAATTGCTCTAGGACTAGTTATGATTACTCAGTGTACTATTTATTCGGCTGATTAAGTCACTCATATTCTGCTGCCCAAAATGTAATACTGTTTTATATGAATGACATTTGGAAGTACTATGTTTATGCTATATTCTAGTTTTTTTTTTCATTCTTTAAAACTGTGATCGAGGCAATGGATTATGAAGAAGTTGTTGGATTATGGAGGAGCAATTGCATAAATGCATAATTGTTGATCAAAACTGGTTTGAGCACGAGATTGGGTGAAATCTGATTAATTACAGTTTGATCAATTTACTGGAAACTATTTACTGAACTTGTTCTTAATACAGATTGCTAATCTACTGTTACTGAGTTCAGTTGTTACAGGTTTGAACTAGACAACACAACACACCATTGTTTGTCTTCACCAAATTGGGGGAGATTGTTAGTACCAGGAGTTGTTGTATTGATTTGATAAAGCCAAACCAATGATAACTAAAGTTGTTAAGTTAATTTGAAGAAACCAGCCAAGTTGACCAAGTCAAGACCAAGTGCTTCAAGTGAAGATGCATGGAGATTGGAGTTTTTGGGTATAGGCTTTAGGTGGTGTTGGTGTGTCTAAATTGAGGTGAAAATCTGTGATGATGAATGTGTTGATCATTGATAAGCTCCACTGTGAAAATTGGTTTTAGGAAGGTTTTAAAAATCATTAAAAATAGATTTCAGATTTTGAAAAACCGTTTTAACTATCTTTTAAAATTTAGTCGACTGAGTGTCAAATCAATCGACTAAAGTTTGACAGTTGTCACTATAGCTGGTGCGTTTTCAAAAGAGGATAACACAGAGAATTTTCAAACATACTACACTGATTTGATTTGAGATCTTTCAACCAAGAGAAAACGCTACCAAACTTTTGAGATCAAGATCATTTGAAGTTTTCAAAGAATTCATCAAGAATTGAATTTCTACATTTTATTGGAGCTTTGGAAACTAACTGCACATTTCTACATCATTGATCTGACCTCAGCCTAAGCACTCTATACCTGTTTCTTCTTACAAGAACAGATAGCAAAAGTAATAAAAGCAAGAGTATAGAAGACTTATTAAGTATGATCAGATCAACAGTATAGCAACAACAGTCAGTTCAAAGCTCCAGCAGTATGAGAAAATAGTTCTTGAAAAGCTTTTTGATTGATCTTGATCACAAAAAACATTAGGGCGTTTTTCCTTTCTCTTGGAAAACTCAGAGCAGTAGATTGAAAATTATTCAGAATGATTTCGCTATGTTCCAAAATTTCGCGCCAACTATTTATAGACAACTGTCATTTAAAATTCAGTTGATTGTTTTGTCAAATAGTCGACTGTTTTTCTCCAGTTAGTTAAAACAGTTGTTCAAAACTCAAAATCTGATTTTAGTAATTTCTCAAAACCTTAGTTAAATCATATTTGAAAACATGGAGCTTATCCTTGATTGAAAATGCTTATAATGCTGAATTGAATCAAACTTGCCACACAACACACAAACCTAAGTTCTAGGCCGAGCCTTTCAATCTTCATGAAATCTTCATGCAGTCCACATATGATCACATGGTCTTGAACTCCTTCATATGGTTGGCTTCATCAAATCTTCATAGCAACTCACTGGTGCTAACAGAGAGTGACAAAGAATCTTTCACTGGACAACGTAATTGGTCAAGTTCAGAAAGGAGTATCAACTAGAAGATCCTTGAATCATTTTATTGAGCACACGACATTTGTATCACAAGTGGAACCCAAGACTGTAGCTGATGCACTTGAGGACAGCAATTGGATAAATGCAATGCATGAAGAACTAAATCAGTTTGCTAGAAATGAAGTCTGGACACTTGTTCCAGAACTGAGCAAATGAACGTAACTAGAACCAAATAAGTATTCAAGAACAAATTGGATGAACAAGGAGTCATTGTGAGAAACAAGGCCAGATTGGTTGCAAAGGGTGACAACCAAGAAGAAGGAATAGATTTTGGAGAGACTTATGCACCTGTGGCCAAATTAGAAGCAGTGAGACTATTATTGGCATATGCTTACATGAATGGATTTAAATTGCACCAAATGGATGTCAGGAGTCTTTTTCTCAATGGATATATTGATGAAGAATTCTATGTAAGTCAACCCCCTGGATTTGAAGATCACAAGTATCTAGATCATGTCTTCAAACTCAAGAAAGCTTTATACGGTTTGAAACAAGCACCTCGACAGTGGTATGAGAGGTTAAGTAGCTTTCTTCTTTCTCAAGGCCATGAGAGAGGAAAAACAGATAAGACTTTATTCATTAAGAAAGCACATAATCAAATTATACTTGTTCAAATTTATGTGGATGACATTATATTTGGTTCAACTAATAAAATTTTGTGTGAGCAAATTGTCAAAGCTATGCAGGGTGAATTTGAGATATCCATAACAGGAGAACTCAATTATTCCTTGGTTTGAAAATAAAGCAATTTTGACATGGTACATTCCTTAGTCAATCCAAATACTACCGAGAGCTGTTGAAGAAATTTGATATGAAGAATTACAAAGAAGAAGTCACACTTATTACTACTGGATGCTACTTGGATAATGATGAAAAGGGAGCCAAAGTTGATCAAACAAAATACAAAGGACTTATAGTATCACTACTATATCTGACTGCTAGTAGACTATATATTATGTTCAGCGTTTGTCTATGTTCAAGATATCAAGCAAGTCCAAAATAATCTCACTATATAGCAGTAAAGAGAATATTGAAATATCTCAAAGGAACAATTGATGTTGGACTATGGTATCCTAGTGAGGTATCTCTAAATTTAATTGGTTACTCTGACTCAGATTTTGCAGGATGCAAAATTGATAGAAAGAGTACAAGTGGAACATGTCATCTTTTTGGATTTAGTTTGATATCTTGGCACAGTAAGAAGCAAGCATGTGTAGCACTATCTACTACAGAGGCAGAGTACATTGTAGCTAGAAGTTGTTGCGCACAAAGCTTATGGATTAAGCAGTAGCTAAGTGACTTTGGACTAAACCTTTCTCAAATTCCTTTATATTGTGATAATATTAGTGCAATAAATTTAACAAAGAATCCTATACAACACTCCAGAACTAAAGATATTGAAATACGCCACCACTTTATAAGAGATCATGTGAACAATGGTGATTGCGTAATTCAATTTGTTAATTTTGAGAATCAATTGGCTTATTTGTTTACAAAACCTATTAATAAAGAGAGATTTACTTTTCTCAGAAATGAATTAGGAATTATCGACTTGAAAAGCATAAGATAAATAAATCAGCTATTATATACGTGTGTAATGGTTCTTGGTTATATTTTATGCAAAAGTGTTTGATAAGATCCATAAATTCAATTTACTGGAAAATATGTCTGAAGTTACTGTAACTGATATAGCTTATCTGATCACTTTTATTTTCTGAATCAATTTACTGAGCAAGTTGTGTTGAAGACTCAATTCAAACTGGACAATAAACTGCTCTGTAGAAGTCTGCAATGTTGGGAAGGAAAATATTCTTCTACAGATTTCTGGTCAAAAGAAAGCATTGACCAAGCTGAGCTGGCATCACATGCAGATCACATGTGAAGAGAGAGAATCCACTCAGCACCACATGTCACACTCCAATTGATAGTTAACAAGTCAAAAGTTGCACATGGTTTTAAAGTTAAGTAAATTCTGTCACAGTTTATTGCTTACAGAATCAAAGCTGAAAAGATTTCTTTGTACTGTCTTTCAATAAACTGAATGCGTGAATTAACTGCATTAAATCTGTTTAAATTTTTCAAATTTGTCTTATGCATAACAGCTTGTAGTATATGTAGACTTATCTTCAGTCACTTAATCACACACTTCACTACATTGCATTCTTCACATTCAACAGACATAGAACATCAATCTAGCCTAATTCTAATCCTCTAAAATGGCATCCTCTTCCACTCCTAGAAACTGAACAAGAGAGCTTTTGTCAAAAATGTTGAGCCTTCTGAAAACATTGCAATAGATTACCATGAGAGATGGTTTGTGGGAAATCATGAAAGCATACAAGAGTTTCATAGGGACTACATTAGAAAAGCGATAATAGCTCCTAAGTTTCTTAGGATGTTATGGTTGAAGGAGAAGCTGGATGAGTTTAGAGAGGCCTTAAAATTTTAGAAGTTGGAGAAATTCGTGAGGCTATCAGGAAATGTCTATCCTAATTTGGTCAAAGTGTTTCTTACATACATGTGGTATGACAAAGAGACAATGTACTCCCAAGTGAAGGGAGTTGACATTTGCATAAATGATGAGGTCTGGCTTACAGTTGCTGACTGCACAATGCCGGAATCCCAATTGGAAGGAGCCATGTAGTTGGACTAGAGGGGTTTAACAAGCCACAATTTTTCAGGTCTTGCTTGAGAAACCAGAATACTAAGCCCAGGAGTTACTCAGTTGGTATACTTGACACCAAGAATCCTTGCTTTTATTGTAATCTGGTTATTGACACTAAGGGGATTCAACCATGCAGTGCTAACTGAAGAAGACCTCTTGCTCATATACTGTCTGATGGGAAGGATCAAAGTTAACTAGGTTAGCGTCATCAAAGAATACATTATAAAAATATGGAGGAAGGTTAAATTCAGAATCCCTTATGTTATTTTTATATCTCATTTTATTGAGTACTTTGAGATTGACACTGATGGAGAGGTGGTGGAACTGGTCAAAGCACAAAATGAAGTCAGTACAACAACACTGAACAAGATAGGACTGATCAAGGTCAATGATGACCATTGGATCTGTAAAGTTGATTATGACAAACAACCTGCTGAAGAAGAGGAAGGTGATGTTGCTGAAACTGATGAGGGACATGATAAACCCATGCCAGATGCTCTACCCAGTGGTTATGAAAATTATTTTGTTGGATTTGAAGAGCGTATGATGACTCAGCTCCACATTATGCACGAAGAGGAAAGAAGCCATCATCAACACTGTGAGACAATGTTTCACAACATTGAAGGCATCGTTGAGGATGTGTAATTCAAGTTAGGCTAGATGTTCTACAATCCAGACGAATGAGCTTTTACATGCATATTTGGTTTTTTTGTCCCACTTTGATGAATGCAAAAGGGGAGAAGTAGGCCTGTTGGTGTGTTGGTCTAGTATTGGTGTTGCATTAGATTGCATAGGGTGTGTTTGGTGTTTGATGTGACTGTCTTATGTTTGTTTCTGTGTTTGTGTTTGTATTTCTCTGCTGTTGCTGCCTATGTTTCATGTTGGTTTATCCAGCTCTGCCTAAATGATCTTCTACTTATCCTGCTTGATGTAATCTGTCTAAGTGTTGTAAATCCGACTGTTGATTCACTCATATGTGTTGCCCGGATATGTTATATGGAATGAAATATGGTTGATGTGTTTTTAAGATTAATTTGGTTCTAATTTCTAATACTATTTCATTTCTTCTCTTTCATATTTTAAACGAGATAATGGAGTATGGGGGAGCAATTGCATGATTATAGAAAAGTCTGATCTGAACTGGTTTGAGAATCATGAGGAACTATAATTAACTGTTTCAGTTCAATCAGTCTATTTTTAGTTTTTGCTCTAAACCTGATGAATTTACAGAACACTAATCAACTGTTCTAGAGTTCAGTTTATACATGTTGAAGCAATGCAACTCAACACACAACTGTTTGTTTCCATCGAATTGGAGGAGATTGTTAGCGCCAAGAGTTGCTAAAGGATTTAATGAAACCAACAAGAAGATGGAGTCTAAAGGATCAAGGAGAGCAATGTGTATTGCAAGAAGACTTATGAAGTTTGATGGAGTTTTTGGTCCTAGACTTAGGCGTTGTGTGTTTGTGAGTCTTGTTTTTGGTTTAAAATCATATGTTGCATGTTTCATAATTCAAAGTAAGCTCCAAAATGAATTTTACTTAATCAAATGAATATAAGGTTTTAAATAAGGTTAAATCAAATTTTGGAAAACTATTTCAGAAAGGAATTCAGTAAATTGTTTTTAGAATTTAAACTTGATGAATTTTCTCTAAGTCACAAAAAATTCAATCAATTGAAGGATTGATACAATCGATTGAGATTTTAACAGACTTAAATTAGTTTGTCTATATAAAGTGATAACACATGGTTTCAAAACATCTAAGTCATTTTTGTGCGAACACTTGTAAAATTTTCAAGAACACTAATCTTGGAGCATTGCTTTGGATGTGAATTGTGAAACTGTGATCTTAATCGAGAGTTAAGTGTTTCTACTCTGTTCTTATTCAGTTTTGTTATCTGTTGAGTAGAATCACTGTTGGAATTGTTCTATTCTTAATCATCTTTGTACTGTGATTGTAGAGTTGCATATTACATTGGGTTTGTAAGTGTAACTGGTTTAGTGCAGTAGGTTCTGCATGGTTGAACAACTACGGTAGGGTTTAGTAGGTTATTTGTTGCTGGGAGCAGTGGTTGCTTGTGGGTTACAAGTGTTGTATACTGTGTAAAATTGATCTTGGTGATCTTTTTTAGTGGAACTCTTTGCTAGTTGGCAAAGGACTAGACGTAGCCCTTGAGGAAGGGTGAACATATAAATCTTTGTGTTCTTGATCTTCCTTTCTCTCTTCTTGAACACTTCTTGTTTCTGTTCTTGGTTGCGCAATTAACTACTCTTCGCGTAATTAACTGATCTTATTTGAGTGTCTTTCATTATATGTAATCACTGTTTAATTGGTTAATTTCTTGAAATAAGTTTTTCTTGAAACAATTATAGGTTCATGTTCTGTTTATTAATCTGAATTGACGAAGTTTATGATTGATCTAAGTTTACTGATGATACTATTCATCTGATTACTTCTTCATTGTTCTGTAAATATTTCTAACTCATTAAATTGCTTTCGCTTCTATATCTGAGATAGTATTGATTAATCTGTTTTACTTCCTGTTACCACTAAATTGGTATTACTATTTGTTTCCAGTAAATTGATTGGTGTTGTTTCCAGTTTTGTTAAATACTTGAATTGATTGAATATGTTCTGAAAATTTACTAATCTTTTGATGTGCACTTCTTGATATCATTTTTCAGTAGATTCTAATAAAGAACTTTCATCCTATCTTTAACTATTTTAATTGTTTGCGAAAGTTTTTGAAAGTTCAATTAACTCTCCCCCCTCTTGAACTCGACCTAAACTCATTTTACAGTTGTTTGACATAAAAGAGGGTCAGGAAAACTTCAAGTCAACATTTGATGAGTCTTTCAGGCACAAAAACACTAAAGGTAGATACATTGGAAACCAAGCCAAGATGACACGGTTTTGGTCCCGAAGCATACCCATATTCATTTTAGTTTATTCCTTATCGTTTCGTATTAGTATTGCTTAAAAATGTCCAAGTAAAAATTTCATCACTTTTGGCATGAAAACTCCTAAAAGTTGCAAACCAACACATGATTACCATGAAGGTACAATAAACTTTGATGTGTTGTTGAAGGATAGTAACGAACCCTTATATAAAGGTTGTAGAAAGTATTCAAAGTTATCCTTCATGTTAAAGTTGTACCATATAAATGTATGTGCATAATGCATTACAAGAAAAAAGCTATTTAGAGACCAATATTTAGCTACCAAATGAAATGGTTGTTAATTGTGACCAAAATAGTTTCCAAATTAATTTTTTGTGGCTAAATAACTACAAAATAGAAGTAATGATCGAATTTAGTGGCCAATTAAGTCAAATAATTGGTATCTAACATTAGATACCAAGATTTTAGTGACCTATGTCATTAGATTATAAATTAGTCTCTAACTTAATTAGATACCAATTTAGAATCTAATGGCATAGGTCACTAAAACCTTGGTAGCTAATGTTAGATACCAATTATTTGACTTAATTGGTCACTAAATTCAATCATTGTTTCTATTTTGTAGTTATTTAGCAACCAAAATCTAATTCGGTGTCTATTTTGGTCACAATTAGTAACCATTTCATTTGGTAGCTAAAAATTAGTCTCTAAACAACCTTTTTATTGTAGTGATGAGTGACAAAACAATGACAATGATTCTAGACTTCCTGAAGGACGCATTTGGACATGCTAAGTTTCCTAAGTCATTCTATGAGGCCAAGAATGTCATTTATCAATCCTGATCTTAATTGTGTCGAAATACCAACTTGCCCAAAAGATTGCATGTTGTATTGGGGTGAAGAGAATGAAAGCTTAGAAGAAGGTAAATGGTGCAAAACCTCTAAGTCGAAAGATAAAGATAAGATGCGGTATGCAAAAATCTTGTGTTACTTTCCATTAAAGTCGAGATTATAAAGATCGTTTATGAGTTTTAAGACGGTTGATTCTATGACATAACATGCATCAAAGGATAACTAAGATGGATTGATGAGGCATCTTAGTGATTATGAGGCTTGGAAACATTTTATCAATTACATCTAGAATTTGTAGATGATCCTCAAAATGTACAACTAGGCTTTGCTATTGATGGTTTCAACCCTTTTCGAACCATGAGTACAAGCCACAGTATATGGCCAGTGGTCTTGATCCCATGCAATCATCCTCCTTGGGAGTGTATGAAGCAAACCTCTTTTAGGTTATCCATGATAATTCTTGATAAATAAATGGAAGGAAATAATATTGATGTTTACTTACAACCACTCATAAAAAAATTAAAGGAGTTATGGTTTGATGGAGTGCAAAAATTTAACTATTCAAAGAAAGAAATGTTTGCATTTTGAGTCGCTTTGTTGTGGATAATTAGTGACTTTCCTGGACTAGGTAATTTATCTAAATGGAACATGCACACTAGTCTTGCTTACCCTGCCTGTAACTTTGACACAAATTCTCTTGTTGGTTGTACAGGGACAAATTTTGCTTTATGGGACACCATCAATTTTACATAAAGAGCACAAATCCATATTGATTCGTTCTCTTTTTAATGGAACAAATGAACTAAGAGATGCACCAAAACATTTGTCTAGATTAGACATATTTAAACAAGTTGAGGGTCTCAATGCTATGTTTGGAAAACCATTAAAGCCTATAAATACCAATAAAATGGCTCGGGGAAAGAATGTTATCGAAGTTGTTAGAGAAGAACAATGGATAAAAGAGAAGTATATTTTTTTTTTTACCTTTCTTATTGGGAGAAGTATATTTTCTTGTTACGCCACTGTCTAGATGTCATGCATATTGAGAAAAATGTTTGTGACAATGTTTTGTATATGTTACTTGATGACCTTAAGAAATCGAAAGATAATTTTAAAGCTCGAAAGGTTCTTGAAGAAACGGGTATAAGGAAAGAACTTTTGGCCTGTGGATAAAGGAAGATTTCGGCTAATTATATTTTAATTGTCGAAGGCAAAGAAAAAAAATGTTCTTGCAAACATTGAAAAATGTTAAAATGCTAGATGGATACTTAGGTAAAATTTCAAGGTGTATTGATTTGAAAGTTGGAAAGAATTTTAGCCTCAAGAGTCATGATTGTCATATTCTAATGGAACAATTACTCTATATTATCATACGTAATGTTTTACTAAACAATATGAATGTAGTGGTAGTATAACTATGTTCATTGTTTTTAGAATTATGTGCAAAAACTTTAAGTCAATCCAACCTTGATGAACTTGAGTCTTGCATGATTCAAATTCTTTGTCACTTGGAAATGTTGTTCCCTTCTACCTTTTTTACAATCATGGTTCAATTAACATGTCATCTAGCTAGTGAGGCAAAACTTGGAGGTCTAGTACATTATCAGTGGATGTATCCCATTGAAAAAAAATATTTCGGCACACTGTAATCTTTTTAAGTGTAAAGTTTGATTAGCCTAATTGAAAAATCATGTTTTAGGTACTTGTGACACTTAAAATCTTATGTTCGAAACAAGACACAACCTGAGGATTCTATTGTGAAGGATACCTAGCTGAGGAGGTTCTCTTCTCTTGCTCTCAATATATGGAAGGGATAGAGACAATAATTCTAATAGCACTATTGATTAACATAAAGCTTGTTTGTCAAATCTTTGGCCTAAACTATGGTGACACCTTTACGGACACCAAAATGGCCTCTATTAGATTATTTTGAGCCATGGTTGCTCTTCAGCATTTTCTCTTCTATTAGTTGGATGTAAAAAATGTCTTCCCACATGTTAATTTGTTGGAGGAAATTTATATGAAGCAACCTCCTAACTTTGTTGCTTAAGAGAGTCTTCTCTCTTAGTATGTCATATTCGCAAATATTTATATGGTCCTAAAAAATATGCTAACACATGATCTAGTATATTTAGTGTAAAAATCCTACAATTTGATACGGCTCAAAGTGAGGTTGATCATTATGCATTTTATTTTCATTCAAAGGTTGTGTGTATTTACTTTGGAGTGTCTATTGGTAACATTATTCTTACAAGTAGCATTTATCATGACATTTTATACACCTTTATTGTTATTTTCAGACAAAAGAGATTGACAAACTAAGATATTTCTTAGGAATTAAGGTAGCATAATCTGATAATGAAATTGTAATTTCTCAAAGAAAGTATGTTTTTGATATTTTAGAGAAGATCACAGTAATGAATTCTAAGCCCTGACTCACCTATAAATCTTAGCGTTAAAATTCTACCGAGCCAAGAAGGAGTCACTTTCAAATCTCGAGAAATACATGAGACTGGTTAGGAAACTAAATTATCTTATAGTCACTCACCTTGACCTAAATTATCTTATAGTCACTTACCTTGACATCTCTATTGTGATCAATATGGTAACTTAGTTTCTAAATCTCCATGTACAGGAATTTGGAATGCTGACATTTGCATTATAAAGTACATTAAAAGAGTCTTAAGAAAAGGCTTATTATATGAACACAATAATCATACTTAGGTTGTGAAATACTCATATACAAAATTAGTAAACTCTCTCACTACCAAAAATTTCTTTTCCAAGTGTTAGTGACAACTTAAAAAGTAATAATAAGATCTAGTGTAGAAATATAACATATAAACTTATCATATTTATTAGTTATGAAATGATTTATTTAAATAGTACTTCTTAAAGATATAAGATTTAAAGATATTACACTCATTTGTAATAAACGAGTTATCCTTATATTAGTTCAAATCCAATATTTTATAAAATGACCAAATATATTTAGATAGATTATTATTTCTTTCCTGAAAAGATAATATATGAAGACATTATTACTCATTTTATTAATCCCAATTATCAAACGTTTAAATTTATCTTATGAAGTCTTTATAATAAATTGTATTTAATTTGAAGAGAATGTTTAATTGTATTTTTTATATATGACATAGTCATGTATATATAAGTCATTAAAAAGTAATTAATGTGTTGAATATTTTATTTTTAATCAAATTAATACTTAATATAATAATCTGAAGTAAATATTTTACAAATTAAAGATATTAGATTTAATTTATTGAATAAAATATGTAAAATATTTTAATTTGTGGATGAATACTTTTATCGAAGACTCATGTTAATTTCTTTTTAAATTATTGTATATTTTATAATTTAGTTATATATTGATGAAAATGTTTAGAAAAAATGTGAAATTTAATTGTAAAAAATAGTTTAAATGAAACATATATATTTTGTAATATTTATTAATAATTAATAAAATTAATTTTTGATAACATATGTAATCTAGTTTAAAAAACAACCCAAAAATTACTATATCTTAAAAGAACGAAAGAAATTTATAATAATAAAATTGTTTTGTTTAATAAAAAAATAACACAATTAAATTTGTAATTCTATAATTTAATTTTGGAATTGATAAATATCACTGTATTTATTATAATTGTAATACCTAGAAAATAGTTATAGAATGAAAATCAACCTATAATTTAGCTTTATAGATAAGATAACACATAAATATTTTTTTAACTTGTTTAAGTAAATAAAAATTAGTTAATTAGTTTTTTTTTCTACAACAACCACCAATTATCTTTAAAAAGATATTCTGTTTATAAAAACTATCAAGTCTCTCTTTTTAAGAAGATATTCAGTTTCATTCTTATGAAAACCACCACTCTCTATAACAATTTCTCTTTTAAGTTTTTTACCTTCTCTCTAGATTTTTGATCTCATATGTTATCAGATTGACAATCAAATGACACCCCTGGATTCCTAGCATTGTGTAGATCAAGAGTGTCCGATCAGATTCTTGAACAAAATTAGGTTGTCCGTGATTTTAGGGTTTTTGAGTATCTATACTCTATAAAAGTAAGTGAAGCTAGTTTGATTGTGTTTTCATAAATATTGTAATTATTTATTGATTAATGAATTGCATGAATTTAAATTGAATGAATGATTATGTATTATATGATATAGTATCAATGTTTGTGAATGATGTGGTGTGTGATCGAAACATACTGTGTTGAGATCGTATCCTAACTCTATTAGTCATTGGGATGACTAGGTAGTGAGAGTCGAAAGAGGTTCATATCCCGACTCTAAAATCATAGATGAATATGCCTAGGTGGTGGGAGTCGAAGGAGGTTCATATGACTATGCCACGGTGTGAAAAAGAACTGTCGAACGAGATCATATGGATTAATAAATTCACATGACTGTGCTATGGTGTGAAAAAGGACCAGTTAGACCATATCATGTGGTTAAAGGGTTCGTATGACCGTGCCACGGTATGAAAAATAACCGGTCAGACCGGATCATATGGATTAAGTTTATATGATTGTGTTACGGTGTGAAAAAGAACCGGTTAGACCAGATCATATGGATTGAAATGTGTATATGACTGCGCTACGGTGTGAAAAAGAACTAACTATGAGTGTGATGTATTAGTGATAATGTAATGTATGAGATGAGTTACAAAAGTTTAATTTGTTGTTTGGTTGAGATAGAAATCCAATTTATGAATATATATATATATATATATATATATAATTTTTTAAAACACTCTAGCTTACCCTTATTTTTGT
>Ga0209489_108466_pt1 | contig 13966 bp, 3 predicted proteins | sample SiratrowhiteBW_FD_187527 | JGI IMG/M metagenome (GOLD analysis project Ga0209489, IMG submission 187527) | Root nodule microbial communities of legume samples collected from California, USA - Siratro white BW (SPAdes) (version 2) | ecosystem: Host-associated > Plants > Roots > Nodule | place: USA... | reverse complement strand
TATATATATATATATATAGAATTTTTGAAAACCTTAGAAATGACTAATGCAATTTACTTTATATTACATCCAACTCGTGTATTAATGAGAATGTTATTTATTAATTATTCATAAAGAAAAATATAAGGTATATGATGTTATATATTATATATTCATTGACTAAAAATATTCTTTTAGCGTAAAATTAAGATATCAATATGAAAAATACTTTATAAAGTTAGTTGTTAATAGCACTTAAAAATTACTTTAAAAATGAGGAAATATTACTGTATATTATTAAATTCAAAATATAGTAAAACAAGTTTGTTAATTTATGACATAAGTTCAACTTGTTTGTTACTTTGAAATTAATTTTAAAAGTTAATTTATATTCTTAAACATGACATTTTTAAGATTCATCTTTTTTAAATTACTCATTCTAAATAAGAAAAATTGGTTCTCACGCTTTAAATTTTAAAAATTTACGATGCAATTGTTTATATTATCCAAACTATTTCTATCATACGAAAAAGTATATAAATACAGCTATTTTAATTTCTTAGTTTAATTAAACAGTACGTAATTATTTTAGAAATTTTAAATATATCTTTTAATTTTTTCACAAAGACTATAAATCTTTTAAATTAAAAAGATAAATAAAAACGCGTAATAATTAACTAAAGCGTGTAATATTTATTGCAGTATTAATGTGAGAAATAATGTGTACTTTAAAAGTTAATGACCAACTTCAAAATAATAAAGAATAAAAACATAAAAAATATAGTAAAATAACTAAAATTTATTAAATAACTTTGGAAGTTAGAATTGTTTAAACATAAAACATATAAAGATAAATTAGTTAATTCTTTTAACAATTATAAAACATTAACGAAAGTAAAGTTTCATTGATTATATACCAATAATATAAATATAAGATTTAATAGTTTTATTTCATTATTATGAAAATATTTTCAATTTGGTTATACTATGCCAAGTATTTTTAATTTGGTCACTCTTTTCATAAAAATGGTCAATACAATTTATTTCGATATTAGTGATGACAGAATTACTGTAATAATACATAAATAACAAATGATGCATCTAGCAAAAAAAAGAAAAAAAGTAAATATACCATTTTAATGATACTATTACAAAAATATACCATTTTAACAATTTGATAAAAAGATTCTCATTTAAAAAATAAAAAAAATTAAAACAAAATAAAAAATTATTATAATACCATACAAAAATAGCCATTATACGTGTCACTGTTACCAAAGAGGATCGAGAGAGATAACCATGTTTTATGCAGGGACATTTTGGTCATTTAGATGTAACACGGTCAAGGACAAAATTGTCTTTCGTCGTTAATTGGAACAAGACGTTGGAAGTATTGACCATGTACTTTGATGTGATCAAAATTTAAAATTTAAAACTCAGAAAACAAATTTAAAAAACTTAATAAAAACATAGTCAAAACTCAAATAGTTTACGTGTGGATTTTGTAACCCTTTTCTCCCTCTGTATTTAGAAACTGAGGGCCTACAAGGTTGAATTTAACATCTAAAAAATTATTTACTTTTGTTGACCCTTTGATTTTTTTATTATTTATCACTTTCCAAGAATATTATTCTAGCTAATTTTATTTATAATTTTAAAATAATATTAGTTGATATTATCTTAAATACTCTTTATAACAAAAACAAAAACTGTGATGCATAACTTTCGATTATGTTGTAAAAGTACTAATTTCACTGTTTTTTAACTATATAATAAATTTTGTTGTTTTCAGTTTCTTTTCGTTGTTGTTTGTGTTTTATTTTTTAATGTTAATGCTGTTTTCCAGCTTTGTTAGTTGATGTATACAGTTTTGTTTTTAAAATAATGTATAACTGTTTTCTGCTGACTTTTTTTCTTTGTAACGTTAGATTAACTATTAAATGTATAACTATTTTCTGCTAACTTTTTTCTTTGTAACGTTAGATTAACTATTATGTTTTAATATATCATATAACAAATAAACAAGATAACATAAAATATATTTTAAAAATTATTTTTTTTACAAATTTTTAATTACAACCATTAATAATAAATCTTTTATTTTTTTTTTTCGAATTACGAACACACATATCCTCTTGTTTTCTCTAATAATAATGATAAAATAAATAAATTAATATTCTTAATAAAAACAATAAAAAGTTATTATTTTTGTAAAATTGACTTTAATTTTATTTACTTTTTTCTTCTCTCATCTTAAATCATCACTATTTTCATTTTATATTTTTAATTTAATAGTCTAAGCTTAAAGTAATTCATCATCTATTTCTATAGCATTATCTTTAACTAAAAATCTTAATTTTCATTATTTTCCTTCTTCTATGCTATTTGCATATTTTCTTGTCATTATTTACGTCTTCTTTGTCAAATAAGCATCAATAAAAAGTCAATTTAAACGGAACTTTTTAAATTTTAGTTATTTTTTAAAAAATATTATCGAAAGAGATAAATTCTAAAAGAATTGTGTAGGTAAACTGAATTTTAAAACACAACTTTTCTTTTCATTAAAAAATTAAATTATGTTTTAAATCAGAACTTCAAAGTTAGACTAAATATAACTTTTAAAGTGAAATTTTAATTTATTGCAAATTGAATTCTTATTTTAAAATGTAACCCAATATTCATTTTTATAAAGTTAAAGAAAATTCATGTTTTAAAGCACCATTTTTTTATTGGAAGTTGCATTTTGAACTGCATCTTACTCATATTCACAGTTTTTTTTTATATAAATATACTCATTTTCATAATTTATAAGGTTACTTAAAAAATTAAAAAATATTTTACACAAGGAGAAAATTTTAAATATTTTAGGTAAGACTTATTTGGACAAATATGCCAATAAATAAGAAAAAAAAAACAATTAACTTTTCAATATAAAAATAATTTGTTAAAGTTTTATTATATAGTTTTCTTTATTCTAAATTTATTTATATCCTAATTTTAACTTATAAACTTTGCATTCCTTAAAATGCTTATAAATTTTTTTTTTAAGATAATAAAATCATTCATTGTTAAAATAATATTATTCAACATTCAAATATTGTTCATTTTTTAATTTAAAACTTTATTATATATATTTTTTTAAAAAGTGTCTTCAAGGATTAAAAAAAAATTCACTTAAATTGTCATTGACTTTTGAATCTTAATCTGGAAGTTTCAAGCGATATTTTATTTTTATTTAAAATATATCCTACAAGTTATTTGTGGCCCTTGATATCAAGGTTTCTATCCGTGGCAAATTAGTTTACCATTTGCTGATATTGCTTGTATCAGAAAGCTATTACATTATATTAAGAGCAAACTCTGACTATCTGGAGTAATGAAAATTGGAAATTGCATGTTCCGAAACACACAAAGTTTCAAACCTAAGGAGATTCTATACATTTTTTTTACTTTAATTTATTTTATTAAAAGAAAAATATATATTGCCAAAGCTCAAAGGTGACTATATTTAGAATATTGTATAATGAAAGGTTACTTTAATATAAAAACAAATACGAGGTAATAATATTTTTTAAATTTGAGATTTTTTCCTTGTACCGAGAAGGTGTCAATTTCCATTATTCCAAGATTGTAAGCTGATGTTTGAATCCGTTTGTACCTACCCAACCCATTGAACTCCTTAGATAAAAATAACTTATCAACATTAAGATTTAATAGTTTAAAAATACATTAACTAAGACTTTACATTTATAAAATTACAAAATTATAATTCAATCTGTAACTGTTCCAATTTGTGTCCGTCACAACATAAATAATCCCTTATTTTGCTCATTTGATGACGTTCATAATTTTCAGCTGTGTATGTAGCTTTTGAACTTCGACCTCCTGTTTTTGGATTCAACTTTTACATCTTTCTATTATTTTTTTTTTCTCTCTCTCGCATTATTTGTCTCATATAATTTGTTAAAGTTCAGAAGTACATTTCCATACATCACTGTGTTTGACTGAATATCTATGAGAAATGTTAGTTTTACTTCAATCTTTTATAACATATTTCACGTAAGAGAGAAAAAGAAGAAAAAAGAGAGAAAAATATTATATAATGATAAGAAAGTGACTAAAGAAGTAAAAAATAAATATGTATAAGTTGTCAAATTTTGTGTATATGTTCTTTCAAGGTGAATAAAGTGTTGATCAAAATTTTGTTCGTAATTGTTGAAATTGTATTTTTTTATATGGATATCTGTTTTGGTATATCATACTAAATAAAAATTATTTAGTGAATAAATTGGTGATCCATATAAGTTGATTATTAATTCTAACAGGGAATTAATTCATATATGTCATAAATATTATTTCATTGGTAGTAATGGAATAATTTATTAGTACTATTAGTTTATTTAGTGATTAAAATAATAATGTTATTAATTAAATTTTAATTACTAAATGTATAAAATAAAATAAAAGTGATGTTTTTAGGAATTAAAATAGTGAGCTATCAAATTATTTTAGCATTGATTTAATTTCAATTGCTAAATTATTAAAAAAAATGATAATTGAATTTAACAATTGAAATACATTGGTTATTAATGGTGACGAAATAATCATTAAACATTAATATTAATTTATTTTAGTGATCGATTTGATTTTAGTTATTAAATTATTAAAAAGTTCCTTTACCAAATTTAGCGATCAAAATAAGTAATAATTGTAACTAAAATATTAATTATATATTAATTTGTTTTAGTGATCAATTTGGTTTTGATTATAAAACAAATTCAGTGATTGAATTTAGTGATCAAAACAAGTTAGTCGATAATATTGACTAAATTTAACAACTAAAATATTTTGATCAAATACTAATTAATATTATGATTATAATTATAATAATTTTATTGTTATTATATTTATTTTCTAATTTTAATTATTATTATTATTATTATAATAATAACAGAGAGGATACACCTCTTTGGTCTACATAATTAATTTTTTTCAATTTTATCCTTTTAACTATTTTTTTGTGTTTATAATTTTATTTATTAAGTAATTATTTTTTAAAACTCAAATAACTACGTACGATAAACAAAATTTATACATAAAGGAATTATCTACAATGAAATCATAAAATGTAAAAATAAGCATATAGAAATGAAGTAATCAAGAGTGACTAGAACTTAAAGAATATTTGTTTAATCAAGGATAACTTAGTACAAAATACTTGTTTAGCTAAAATTGGCATGGTAAATAAACTCTTTTAACTAAGAGTGACTTAATAAAGAATATTTAGTTGAGTCAAAAGTGACTTGAAAATAATACTCACTTTTATTAATTTTCAAATTTTATAAATATTCTTAAAAATAGTGAAATATAACTAAACACCTTTTCAAATATATTAAAAAAATATCATTTCTAAAATGTAATATAATTCCACTAATAAAATGTTTTGTTATTTTTTTATAAAAAATATTTGTGAGTTGTAAAAAAACAATTGTGACCACTTACAATAACTAGTAACAAATATTGATCCATCATAGATAGTAACATTATCTACTAATGTCCACCATTCAAACCGTAGTAGTCCTAACACAAAAATTCAAAAGAGCATTGTGATTTTTTTTTTCTAATTTAAACAAAAGCATTGAAAAGCAAAAAAATAGTCCAATCATCCCGGTAGGATATCAAGTCAATCATGAATTTGTGTACATTAGTCCACGACCGTATTTTGTTTGTTCTTGAATCCAGTTCCATTGACGAAGGAGCTGGACAATTTCAGTTCAGAACAAGGTTGCTTTGTCAAACCATGATGTTTGAAGTTTTCCACGGATTATCATAGGACAACGACACTCCGTACTCATGGGAATTTTCTGCCCACGTGTCTTCATAAAATCATAAAGTCTAAATTCTAGAAAAGAAACACAATTAATTCGAACAAGCAGAATAATAATTGATCTAACAATATTAATAATAAGTAATATTGTCTACTGGGTGATAATGCATCCAATCACATTAGTACGCGGAGAGAAATAATATTTTGACTGTCAATATTAACTTTTATTTTGATCATGATTAGTAAATATCAATACTATGATAAAAATATTATATTTATTAATTGTTTGTAAGAGTAATTTATTATTTTGGAGTTCCACAATAAGAAAGAGTTAAATTACGTATCCAATTTTTATTTTTATTTTTTTAAAAGTATCATATGATACTAGGTAATCAGATGATAATTTGTATGATGAATAACTTGTCAATAAACTTTTAGAAGCCTTCTTCAATAAAAACTATCATTTCTTATTAGAAAAGACAAAATAATATGTAATTTAATAAATTAAGTAAGACAATTATTTAATATTTTTATATTGATATGTTTGATGGCATATGTTATATTTATTTTTTAACTAACTACTTAAATTTTAATAGGCGTTACAAATTACAAATAAGTATTATTTTGGTTTGTAGTCACTTTTAGTTAACCTGTATGAGTATTATTTTGAAATGTAGATACTCGTAGTTAAAACATTGAGTATTATTTGACATTTAGTCATTCCTGACTAAAAACATTCAATATTCTTTTGAAGCGTAGTCATTTCTAGCTAACTTGTAAAAGTATATTTACTAAATAACTACTTCTGGTTAAGACAAAGATTGTCTTTGTGATCAACAAACCATGGGTTTCACTCATGGGAGAGAGGTTGAGTTTTTCGACATTTACAAGGTTAAACAGTCTTTACTAGTTTGCTAAAGGTTGAACACAAACAATGTTCTTACAAAATTTTTGGATGCAAAGAAAATTTGATAGTTTTAGAACTTGCAAACAATGGATGTTGTTCATTTTCTTCTCTTTGAAACATGTATTTATATAGGTACTTGAAGAAAGTAGCACTTGTAATCTTTTTTGTAGTCGTTGAGTAGTTTGGAATTTATTTTAAATATCTTCTGTTGCTTTTTCTATTGTCTGTCAAACTTGATATTAGAGAAGCATTGAATGCACTTCATGTAGCATTAATTTCTCTTCTATTCTTTACTCTTGGCTAAACATAATTATTATTTGGAACACAATCACTCTTAGCTAAGACCGAGTATTCTTTAGAATACGACTGAAAACTCATTGGAATGCAACCACTCCTAACTAAGATTGAGTATTATTTTGGAATACAACCACTCTTGACTAAAACACTTGGTTACAAAAGGTGTGATTAATAGACCACTGGGTTGCTAACTAAAAGAGGGTAGCGTCCAAAGACGATCCACAAGATGATAAACACTCTTTTAGATTGTTTTAAACTTGAATAATGTTCTTCATGACAAATATAAGGCTAAGATTTTCTTAAGATTACATGACCTTTTTCTCGTTCTTGTTGAAAGAATTTCATGAACTTTACTTCTTCACAAAGATCTTCTTTATAAAGAGATGAGAAGAAAAGGGTCATTATAAATTCTTTTGGAGCTGTTGTGAGACAAACTTTATAGTTTTTCTTCTTAATTATTGCTTGTCTATGCTTGAAGCCTACATACGCATTAAATATTGTTTACTAAGCATTAAATATGTGTGGTTTCTTTGTGCAACTCCTTTGATATATGACAGAACTTATCAAGCCTAGGATCTTTGAGCAAGCACAAGGCTTGATATAGCTGGTTGACTTCCCAACATTGTTATTTTTCCTTTTTCAAAAAAGTTATTTGTGTGGATTAACTTTTTGTATATTCTTCAAGATATCTTAGTGTTAACAAAATATTGCGAAATCCTTTTGAAAGAATGAAGAAGTGGATATTCTCTACAAGCATAAAATAAGCATTTATAAGTTTGACATATATTAAAGAATTATGTTTGTCAAATGTAATGTACTTATCGTCTGTTGTGAAAAGCTTATTAAATAAAGAATCGAAGCAAAAACACTTACGTATATTCAGCTATACTACTTGTGTCTATTCGACTAAATAAAACATTTAACTTGATGCTTATAAAAATTCTTAAGCTATTAAAGTCAGAAGACGTTAAATAAGACTTGATACTTATAAAAATATGTTTTATACTTTGTTATTGCCTAAGTATAAAATTAAAACCAAACAAAAAAAAACTTTATTTGACTTTGATATAATACTAGTATCTAAAAAGATTGATTGTAAGATGAGTCTCTTATACCTCGTAACTACATGTACAACTTTAGAAACTATTAAGTTTCATTACCTAACGTACACTTATCTCACTTTAATATTTTTTGGGTTCCATTCATTATCATTAAGCCTTTTGTGTTTGATGTTCTCACACCATAAATGAATAACTATTAAGATGAGCATATTATATGTACAGACGGGACCTAATCTCATATCCATAATAACAAAGATAAAGCTTAGAGCTCATATAGGAGTGACCAATGAGACTAATGAATTCCTGTAATGAATATAATATATGTAATAAAATTTAAAAATATAATAGAAAAAATAAACTTTTATTTTTGATAGATAAAAAAAGAATTAAATCACTTTAAAAGTGAGTTAAAAATTATTAATATTTTAATCTAATAATTTTAAAAAAGAATTCGTTTTTACGGAAAAGAAAAATATAGTAAAGATCTTCTTCGGTGATAATAATAAACAAAGAAACGTAAGAGTCACTCTCTTTCAATTCCTTTTCTATTGTTGTTTACATATTTTTTTAGTTTGCTATATTCGCTCTTGATTTAGAAATAAAAGTTTAAAAAATTAAGATTCACAACCAATTTTATCCAATAATAAAAAATGTTCAAGAGAGTGTTGTTAGCTTTCATATTACATACTTATATGGAAAGGCATTGCCCATTGTACGTTGTCAACAGATTTTGACGCCGTTTTGTTTGAGTGCTCATAGCAAAAACGCGTCGAGTAAAAACGGAACGGGTGTATTTCAACGTTTTTAACAGAAAAAGTCTGCAACTGGAAAGGTCATGGAAAATGCTTCCCGACACAAAGTCAACGTTCCTACAAGAGGACATTCTAGTCATTTAACCAAGGGTATATTCGGAAGACAAAAATCCACCCGCCTTAAAAAAATTTCGCATTCCCACCTCACTAAAGAACCATGTTGAAAATAAGATCAAGATTCAGGGACAAAACGGTCACAGTACAAAACATTATATAGTTTATGTAATATAAAACAGCATCAGTTTAAAGTTTCACAGAAGTGGGTGTTCTGTTTCCGACATAGAAAACTCAGAAGCATGGCAAACGAACCAGCGAGCTTCTGGACTCAGGCAAACGCACTCCTTAGAAAGAACTTAACCTTTCAGGTAACTTTACCTGCGTGTTTGATTCGATGTTTAGAAATTTCAAATACACGTTTAGAAGCTAATCGAAGTAGTTTGGGTTTAAACATGCAGTATTGATTATGAGTTTTGTTAAATATGGTTATTGTTTTGATTTTCAGAAGCGAAATGTTAAAACAAACATTCGACTCATCATGTTCCCGTTCGTGTTGTGTCTGTTGCTGGTTCTGCTCCAACGCCTGGTGGATAGTCAATTGGACAAGGCAGAGAACAAGTGTGGGTGTGTTTGTGTGAGGAGACAAGGGGACACGTGTGTGGAGGAGGAGTGCGGGCTTGAACATTCGGATTTGGACCAAGTTACCACCTGCCCAATTCCGAATCCTCAGGAATGGCCTCCTCTGTTGCAAGTGCCGGCTCCAAAGTACCGAGCTGTGAGAACGGACAATTTTCCCTTTTCCGATTATCCAAACGCCTCCTGCAGGAGGAATGGCTCCTGCCCTGTCACTATGCTCTTCACTGGAACAAATCAGTCTTTTGGACAAGGTAAATTTCTGAATCCTTACATTATATTGTTCTTTTTCTTACTTAAGTAACTATTGGTTTTCTGTTTTGTAGCTATATCTGGGAATATGATCCCAAGTTCCTTCACTCCTATAAACAGCTCTGCAGTTATGGCTAGTTTGGCAGCAAATGTCGCTGTGAGTTACTGTTTTAACATTTCACCATTTTCTCTAGTTAATAGAAGGTGTCTTGTCTTTTTTATTGGGTACATCATTCTTTTTGTCTATTTTTTAATTTGGCTTTTTTATTACTAAATTTGGCTTAAATCAATTTTTTGCCTCTATAGTTTAGTGAATGTGTAATTTTGATCTATGCAAAAATTAAACAATGTTGACCTTTCCTCAAACAGTGTAAAAATTAGTTTAATGTTTTAAATTAAACAATTTTATATTAATACTTTATCTGATTTTTAAGTGACCTTTCCTTAAATGATGACAAATGTTAGCTATTTATTTATATAGAATAATAGGAGTCTTGTTTAACCATAGATTTTAACATTGTTAAGAAGATGTTATGATTTTCTGGTAGTAATTAGATGAAATATTATGTTAGATCAATTACTTAATTTTGTAAGTTTAGAGGATTAAATATGTTATTAAAATTTTATCGATACCGAACTTTTTAACGTGATTTTCTAAGGTCTAAAACATATGTTTTCATCTGTTTTCTCACTAACTAATCACCTTACTGAGAAAACAAATAAAAAGGGTCACATTGCATATATTTTGGTAATTATAAGATTGTATTGAAATTTTAGTAAATGAGGGAACCGGTAAGGAAAATTTTTAAAAATTGACAAAAAAAAAGGTAATTTAGTGCTTATTTGTTCATCGAATTTAATAGACATGCATTATTAATGTAAAAGTTTAAAACTATTTACCAGTCATAAATCATTATTAGTATTATAAAAAATCAAAAGAGTTGTCATACATAATGACTTATACTTGGATAACACTATGAAACGTATACGTTGTTCCTTCCTGTGTGAGCATTATTTATTCTTATTTATTTAGGTTCATATGTAATTTCATTTTGTCTTTAAAATATAGGGATCAGCCACAATGACAGAGAACACCAATTTTCTGGAACCTGCTTTCTTTTCGGATGAACCTATTTATTATCTACAAAGTCAGTGCACGCAGAACTCTACATTTTTAATTTCTTTTGAGCTATCAGCGGCAATTAGCAGACAACAAGGTACGAGACATCTTTCTTTTTATGAGCAATGTAGTGTGCTTAGTTGTGTTGCATATTCATTCACTTTCCTGAAGTGATAACACGAAAGTGAATGAATGTGCATAGTTGTGTTGCATACAGATGCTAATGAAATTTGATAACAAGAAAGTATACAATTTGTTTGCATAGTTACACATAATTGTAACCTTTGGTATGATTTTCTCAATCCCTTCTAATAATACTGATCTTTTGCCCAAGAAGTGCTCCCCAATGATGTTGAATACGTTTGCATGTAGTGTGCTTGTCTTTTCTTTTCTGAGTATGCTCAAGAAGGCTTGCATGTCTTGTTTAAAATTTTTATTACTAATTCAAAATTTTGTTTTCCGCTGGATGTAGAGTTAGTATGCGCTGAGGGTTTAAGTTTATGGCGTAATAGTGCTTCTGAAGTGAACAATGAGCTATATAGAGGCTATCGGAAAAGTAATCTAGAAGAACAAATAGAAGAGATAGCTGCAGGTAGGTATATACTTATATTTTGATTCACTTAAGTGTTGAAAGCAATGCCTATTTTTATATTATTTTGACAGGTTATGATTTTTTAAATTCAAATGAGAGAATATTTAATGTCAGCATATGGTACAACTCCACCTACAAAAACGACACTGGTTCTACTCAAATTGCATTGGCGCGTATTCCTCGTTCTGTTAATTTGGTAAGAATCTAAAACTTTGTTGTATTATCTATGATTGATATAATCATATAACATATTGTAACGGCAAACTCTGTCTCAGTATATGAAACAACTTCGCACTACTTGCAATCTGCATGCATTTCAAATTCATAATTCAAATGGGGGAAGTTAAAGGAATTATCATGACATTCATGTAGTATTCAATTGTGGACTTTTAGATTTCAAAAGTGTATGATTGTAATTTGCTCTGTATGTATTTTCCTACTTTTCATTTTGATAACATTCGTGTCTCTATTTTTTGGCATATGATATATTGCCGTAGGACTGACATCTATTATCAAATGCAATGGCAGGTATCAGATGCCTACCTCCGGTTTCTGTTGGGACCTGGTACCAAAATGTTTTTTGAGTTTGTAAAGGAAATGCCAAAACCTTCAACCCCAATTAAATTTGATTTGGCTTCTCTTTTGGGTGGTCTCTTCTTTACATGGGTCATCCTGCAACTTTTCCCTGTAAGTACATAACTATATGAAGAAATATATATTTACAATGAACTACATTGTTTGTACCAATAGCATTTAGCACAGGAGGAAAGATCTGACATGGATTACAGAATGAGTTTCTATTTGGCTAAAATTTGATTTTGAATTAGGCCTCTCATTCTTACGTCTCCCCATATCATTTTGGTGTGAGTGTAATCATGTAAAGCCTCTTTGTGGACAAGGATTTTTGCACTAAGAAAAATACATGATTCAAAGGCGTATCTCATTGCTCTGGTACCTAAGAAGGACAATCCTTCTAGCCTGAATGAGTTTAGGCCTATCTCGTTAGTGGGGTGTGTGTATAAAATTCTGTCTAAGGTTATGGCTAGACTTAAGAAGATATTACCTAGTGTCATAAATCTGAATCAATCGGCTTTTCTAGAAGGCAGGGGTTTGCTAGATAGTATTTTGGTCGCGAATGAGATGATTGACTTCTTAAAGAAGGAGAATATGAGTGGAGTTTTTGTGAAAGTGGATTATGAAAAAGCATATGATTCAGTGGATTGGGAGTTCCCTTATTATATGATGGGTAGATTAGGTTTTAATGGTAGATGGATACGGTGGATAAGAGCCTGTCTGGAATCAGCTACTGTATCGGTATTAGTCAATGGTAGTCCTACGGAATTTAGACCAAAGAGGGGACTTAGGCAAGGGGATCCGCTAGCACCCTTTCTGTTTATTATAGTTGCGGAGGGCCTGTCAGGACTATTGAGGGAAGCTAAAAAGGCTAACGTTTTTAATGGCGTGAAAGTGGGCTATGAGAGAGTGAGCGTAGATTTGTTACAATTTGCAGATGACACGATCTTGTTCTGCAAGCCTACATATCAGAATGTGCTGACGGTCAAAGCTATCTTGAGGTGTTTTGAGTTGGTTTCAGGGCTTAGGATCAATTTCCATAAGAGTGCAGTAGGGGTTGTTGGTATTTCTAACTTAGATATGATTTTTTTCTCTAAATGCTTAAATTGTAGGCAAATGGCTCTTCCATTTAAGTACCTAGGGGTAACGATTGGCGGTAATCCTAGGAGAGTTGTGTTCTGGAATCCGATAATTGACAAAATTAAGTCTAGACTCTCTTCATGGAAAGGTAGAATGTTGTCAGTGGCGGGAAGGATTTGCCTTATTAAGTCTGTGATTACTGCTTTGCCACAGTTTTATTTTTCATTCTTCAAGGCACCTAAGGCTGTTTGTAACCAAATTGGGAAAATCCAAGCAAAGTTTCTTTGGGGTTGGGGATCAGATGATAGGAAAATAGCTTGGGTAAAATGGAGTAAAGTGTGCTGTCCAGTAGAAGCAGGAGGCCTGGGAATTAAGGACATCGAGTGCTTTAATGACGCTCTATTAGCTAAGTGGAAATGGAGGTATAGGTTGATGGAGAAGGGTTTGTGGGCTAAAGTCCTTAATGCTAGGTACGGAAACTGGAGGAATTTGGATGTCACCCTAACCCATAGGAGGCAATCTGCATGGTGGCAGGATCTGTGTAGGATCTTTGATAAGGTAGAATTAGGTAACTGGTTCGATCGTAGAAGTTAGTGGTCTCTAGGGGATGGGCGGAACATTAAATTCTAGGAAGATAGATGGGTGGATGGTCAGGTGCTGAAAGAAAAGTTTCCAAGGTTGTTCACGATTACGCAGTGTTTAGACAGTTAGGTAGGCGACCTTGTTCATAGAGAGCATATTACGAGGGAAGGGTGCTCAACTTGGAAGTTAGGTTGGAGAAGGGAAAGGTTTGTATGGGAAAAGAAAGAAGAAGAAACAATGTTGGCTATGATTTC
>Ga0209489_108465_pt1 | contig 13966 bp, 7 predicted proteins | sample SiratrowhiteBW_FD_187527 | JGI IMG/M metagenome (GOLD analysis project Ga0209489, IMG submission 187527) | Root nodule microbial communities of legume samples collected from California, USA - Siratro white BW (SPAdes) (version 2) | ecosystem: Host-associated > Plants > Roots > Nodule | place: USA... | reverse complement strand
ATGGCATTCAAATGGAAGAATATGTGATGGGTTGTTACGACATCCTGCTGATTCACCACAATGGAAGAAAATTGATTGTTTATATCCTGAGTTTGGAAGTGATCCAAGAAATCTCAGACTTGGTCTTGCAACAGATGGAATGAATCCATACGGTAATTTGAGTAGCAAACATAGTTCATGGCCTGTTTTGCTAATTATTTATAATTTACCGTATTGGTTGTGCATGAAGAGAAAGTACATGATGTTGTCTATGATGATATCAGGACTAAGGCAACCTGGAAATGACATAGATGTTTATCTTAGTCCTTTGATAGAAGACTTGAGGTTGTTATGGGATGAAGGTGTGGAGGTTTTTGATGCATATCAAAAGATCAATTTCAATCTGCGAGCATTGCTATTTTGTACTATTAATGATTTTCCAGCATACGGTAATCTGAGTGGTTATAGTGTTAAAGGACATCACGCTTGCCCAATATGTGAAGAGAACACCAGTTACCATCAACTGAAATATGGTAGGAAGACTTCTTACATTGGGCATCGAAAGTTCTTGAAACGTAATCACCCTTATCGCAGGTTGAAAAAAGCTTTTAACGGTTGTCAAGAGGACAGAACTGCACCTCCACCCGTGACTGGTGAGGAAGTTTATAACCGAGTGTGCAACGTCGAGGTGACTTTTGGAAAAACCCTCAAGAATAGCAGTGTGAAAAACATATGGAAGAAGAAATCCATATTCTTTGAACTTCTATATTGGTCAAAGTTAGATGTTAGACATTGCATAGATGTTATGCATGTAGAGAAGAATGTTTGTGATAGTATAATTGGGACATTGTTAAACATTAAAGGAAAGACAAAAGATGGAATAAATGCTCGTAAAGATCTGGTTGAGATGGGTGTTCGGTTGGAGTTACAACCACAACCTCATGGTAAACGAACTTACTTGCCACCAGCATGTCATACTTTGTCAAAATCTGAAAAGATCAGTTTCTGTAAGTGCTTGCGAGATGTTAAAGTACCACATGGATACTCTTTAAATATCAAAAGCCTTGTCTCAATGGATGATTTGAAACTTATGGGCTTAAAATCTCATGATTGTCATGTTCTGATGCAAGACCTTCTCCCAGTGGCTATTCGTGGAATTCTACCAAAAAATGTTAGACAAGTCATCACCCGTCTTTGCTTATTCTTCAATGCTATTTGTAGGAAAGTGATCGATCCTACTAGGTTGGATGAATTGGAAAATGAAGCCAACATTATATTGTGTCAACTAGAGATGTATTTTCCTCCTTCTTTTTTTGATATTATGGTCCATTTAATTGTTCATCTAGTCAGAGAAATCAGACTATGTGGGCCTGTGTTTTTACGATGGATGTACCCAATTGAGAGATGCATGAAGATATTGAAAGGCTACGTGAAGAATCCATATCGACCTGAAGCATCTATTGTTGAGAGATATATTGCAGAGGAAGCAATAGAGTTTTGTACCAATTATATGTCAGAAGTGGAAGCTATAGGAGTCCCAAAGTCTCGGTATGAAGGAAGGCATGAAGGCAAAGGCACACGAGGTGTGAGGGTAGTTCGAAAAGATCAGCAACAGATACTCCAGGCACACTTGTATATTTTGAACAATACTGATTATGTTCTTCCATTCTTAGAGGAACACAAAATGTTGTTGAAGTCAATGAATCCACGTACAAATGAGAAGTGGTTGTTGAATGAACATAACAAGACATTTTTAAAATGGTTTAAAGAGAAAATTGGTGAAAAGGATTGTGATGTTGAAGAGTTGAAGTGGTTGGCAAGAGGACCTAACTTTGATGTCATAACATGGTCTGCATATGATATTAATAAGTTCTCTTTTTACACAAACACTGAGGATCAGAAAAGTACAATGCAGAATAGCGGTGTTACCCTTGAGGCAGAGTCAATGCACTTTGCTAGTTCAAAAGATAATAATCCTGTCATGGCTACAATAAGTTACTTTGGAGTAATTGAAGAAATCTGGGAAGTAGACTATGTCAAATTTAGAGTTCCAGTATTTAAGTGTAAATGGGTTGATAGTAACACAGGAGTGAATGTTGATGACTTGGGTTTTACATTAGTTGATCTCACAAAGATAGGTTATAAGGAAAATCCTTTCATCATGGCTTACCAAGCGAAACAAGTTTTTTATGTTAAAGATCCTTCTAACCAAAGGTAGTTAGTTGTCATTAAAGGGAGAAATGAACATGATGTCGAAAACCATGATGACTCAAGAGTCCAATATGCTGACTATTCGTCATTGTCAAGACCGTTACCTGCACTAAATGAGGAAAATGATGTTGATGAAGTACATGTTACACGAACGGATCACAATGAAGGACTATGGGAGAACATTGTAACACTTCCATAATACAAATAAGTAATGTTTATTTAATTGTTTTGGCTATTTAATGTTATATCTTATATGAATTAGATATATGCTATTTAATTTTATGTGTTATCTTAATATTTCTTTTTTTTTTTTCAATTTCAGGTCATGGCAGATTCTTCAAAGAAGACTAGGGAAGCCACACGCATGAAAGCTATTGCCATTAATCGTCTTGGTGGTGTCAAAGTCCCAATTGATGTAGATCCTCAAAGTGGTAGGGCTTCAGGCCCTAATAAGGCCCAATTTGCAAGTTATTTGGGTGTATTAGCATGAACAAAAGTCTCTATTTTGGTACCAGACTGGGATCATGTCACTGAAGCAGAAAAAGATCTAATTTGGCAAGATCTTTGTGTAAGTAACTCATTTAAAGTTTAATTACATGATAAGTTATGTTGTTCACTATTTAATGACTTATTTATTTAATTTTTCAGACAAGCTTTGAGTTTGCAGAAACCAGCTTGGTCAGGAAGAAGATTATGTCATCAGTTGCTATTAAATGGAGACAATTCAAGGCCACCTTGACCAGTTTATATGTCTATGGAAAATACCAGGGCAAGTCCCCTTGTCAAAAATATGGAATTGATGAAGAGACTTGGGCACAATTTGTCCAAAGTAGAGAGGATCCCTCTTGGCAGGTTTGTTTTCATTTTTATTAAATCAAAACTCAATTAAATTATATGATGTCATAAATGGAATTATTTATTTTGTAGGAGAAGAGGGCGAAAGCACAAGAAATTACGCATAAGAATGTCGCCCCCCACTGATTGTCTCGGGGGGGTTATGATTTATTGGAAAGAAAGATTATGGATGAAAAGATAAAAAATTCATCTTCAAATGATGTGCTTTCTCCTCCATCCCCTCCTAGTCGACATGAGAAGTGGAAGTTGGCTAGGACTAAACCAGGAGGACAGATGACATCTGCACAGTCTCAGGAGATTGCTAGTCGGATTGTAAGTTATTGTTAATAATGTTTTCTTTGTTATTATTTAATGTTGACATATATTTTTATTATTTTATAGGATGATCTAGTGCAACAGAACTCAGAGGGTAGTTTTGTGACTCAAGGAAGACAAGATATTTTGGTTGCTGCTATTAGGAGAGAAGAGCATCCAGGTCTTGTTCGGACTGCTGGGTATGGTGTAGGTGTGAGACAATTTTTTGGCTCAGCTCCCCGATCTTCATCTTCGTCTGCACCAACAAAAGACCAGCTAGCTCAAATGAGAGAAGAGCTAAAACGAGAATTAAGAGAAGAATTAAGACGAGATTTTGAACAGATGCTCGAATCCATGGGCATCTCACAACAACACACTCCTATGCAGCAAGACGAAGTATTACCTACCCCTGGGAGAGTTAACACGGAGGGTAGTTGTGCTACTGAGGAGGACGACGAGGAGGACACAAACACTGATATTTCATATCGGTGTAAGTTATTTGTTAGAGATCCTCCTCGTTTAGTAGCGATTGGGAGAGTGTATGCAGCAGGTTCGACGATCCACACAGTGCCACTTGGAGATGATTTTGCTAGAGTGGTTGTCGAAGAAGTTAGACATGCAGATGTCGAGGTGCCATTGCCCACATCAGAGGTTAGATTTGTGGGAGAGGCACTTGGTACTTTTATTGTTTGGCCTACATATCTCCTCAAGGCCATTCATAAAAAACATGAGGTATATTATCATCATTTCTCTTAATGTTATTTAAATTTACACTTAATGTTATTTAAATTAATACATTTTGTATTTTTGGTTGCAGGACTCTGAGAGGAATCTGAAATCACCAGCACTTGGTAGTTTAGATCCTGAGCCCCAACCACCCCAGAAAGTCCAACCAATTGTGAATCCAATTCAGGAGTTGCTTAGGCTTTCCCACGACATGTTTGATTCACCGTGTGCCATTGAGTGGGATCAGAAAGTATTTGGTGTGGACAATGGTGATATACCATTGTACTTATACATGCAAGACCTAATTGAAATCGTGCAGGGAAACCAGATGGTAAACATTGCAGTCATTCAGTTATGGATGATGTAAGTAAGCTATAAATATAGACATTTTTAAATTTCTTTCAATAAAATTGTGTTCTTACTCATATTCATGATATTAAAAATGCGGGTACATAAATAATTTAGCTTATAACACTGGGAATGGTGATATTTATGGATTTTTGGAGCCCCAAAGTATACAAAGGTCTGGGAATAAAAAAATGGAATGCCAGACTTATATACAGAAATGGATTTCAGAAACCAGAAAAAGAATTTACTTTGCCCCTATTATTCATGCGTAAGTTTGTTTTCTTTATATATATATATATATATATATTTTAATATTCAATAATTTATAGAACATGACTATTGGATTAACTGTTTTAGAACCCATTGGCAATTGATGCTTATTTGTCCTGTGGATAACACTGTGGTTTGGTTATGTTCACTACATAAGAAGCCAAGTTTAGATATGAAACAAGTAGTTCAAAGGTATGAACTAATTAGCTTTAAATAATACATCACTCTTGTTTGTATGATTCCTAAGTTACTAATCATTGTCAATTGTTTTAGTGCAATTCAAGTATGTGGTATACTTGGCGGAAGATCTACATCCACATCCCAGAGCCTATGTTGGATACTTCCTAAGGTATTCAACCTTAATTGAACCTACCTCTTCAATTCGTTTTGGAGTTGTTTAATATTTAAATTTTATGAAATTGCAGTGCAACAAACAAAATGGAAGTTGGGAATGTGGATACTACGTCATGCACTGGATGAAGACCATAGTCCGTGCTGCTATCACTGATTATTGGGACGATGTATGAAAATGCTCACTTAAATTACAATTATTATTATTTTCATATGATGAACCCTAATAACACTATCTTACTATTTCAGGCTTTTTCAGATTCAGAGCCACTGGACCATAATTCCATAAAGGATGTTCAAAAAGAATGGGCAACCTACTTCATTGAAATGAGAAGTAAATCTTTATAGTAGGTTGTAATGTAAGATAATGTACCAATGACTTATATATGATTATGTTTAGGATAATGTATACTAGTATGTTGTAGTGTAACCTAAAATTTTGATCATTGCAATGTAATTTAGTTTCCTCCAATCTTTTATAACATATGTACATTTGAAATATGTAATGTGATTGAAAATATAAGTGCCTGCAAATATATATAAAACTAGAAATATATGCAGGATTTGGGCAGCAGCACGAATAGGTGCAACATTTAAAAAAAAAAATAGCTTAAACTACGGTGGTTAAGGTCATCACCGCTTTTGTAAACAGCACCTATTAAGGCGGTTGAGACCAGGAACCACCTTAATAGGGGTCTACAATGGCGGTTTCACTGTTTAACCGCCGTTGTAGACCCCTATTAAGGCGGTTCCTGGTCCCAACCGCCTTAATAGGTGTTGTTCAGGTCTTAAATTCTCATTTCTGCCACTGCGAAGGATTTTTTACAACGTTTGTTGACGAACCGCCTTGGTATGTGTCATATACAACGGCGGTTGTTTAACCGCCTTCGTATATGGCGTACTTTTTACGACGGTGGGAATGACGGCGGTGGCAGAACCGCCTTTGTAGGCCCTCCGGAACCGCTGTTAAAAGAATATTTTCCACTAGTGTGGGTATCCTACACCTCTCTAGGTAACAAGTTTTAAAAGACTTTTCACACCTCTTCAAGACAAGTATTCTATTTCTCTCCAAGTAAACCAGTCTTAATCTCCCCTTCATATCAAGACTTCTTAACAATGAGAAAAATACTCTCACAGAAAGAACAAATTAAGCTTATAGGGAATACTTCACAAAGTGAATAATTTATTATAGTTTGCACCCAACTCTTTTCCTAGTTACTCTCAAATAGAAAATATGAACAATGAAACTTAAAATAAAATTCCTGAATATCTACTTTTCACTCTATGTATTCATTTGTGTCTTGCTCTTCATCTTCAAGGTCTTTATATAGCCTTTTCGAATTATGACAGTTGAAGTTTTATTCATTTGATGCTTTGAATGGAATCTTATGCACTGATGAATATCTGCATCCTAAATGTATATTCTGAATCTTTAATTCATTTGAAATTAACTTTCCATCTATGCAAAGAAATTAAACGTTGAGATGTGATGAAGCAATCATAATCTGCATGAGTCTCATTTTGCTTTCCATTTCTTTTGTTATCAAAAGCTACATTAGGCAACTTTTTCTTTGATGTAATCTTCGCTTCTTCACATATTTGATCCTTGAATTCTTTATTGATCTGTAATAATTTGAACTTTGAAGCTTGGTCATGTATGCTCTTGATTATTCCATAACTCATGCAATTTGCCTTCAAAAATTTCATGTTGAAAGCTCCAATAGGAAATATTTGCTTTGAAATATTTTGTGCATAATTTATATTTTAATATCTTCTGGAAAGAATTTGAATATGAATGGCCATCACAATTTGTATCCAAGCACCTGAGTCAATCAAAATCAATTAGTTTAATGCATGAGTATAATCTTTTGAATCGTAAAAACTTTCTAATCCAGAAAGTCCAACATTAATATCTTTTCAAAAACTGACTAATTTTGTATAATTTTTAAACGTTGAAGCAAATCAAACTTAAATAAAATCTAGTTATTTCAAAAACATTATTTAATATCATAATACGTTAAGTTCTTCGCTCAAAGAATGAAAGTTTTCTATATAAGTTAATTCAACATGTTTTGATTTAAACATTGATTTATATAGATTTAATAATATCAAAATGAGTTTAAAAAGTACTTAAGAATAATTTAATTTCAATTATAATCTTAAACACTGAGTTTAGAAAGTCTTTATCATGATAGATCATCTATCATGAATATGAGAACATTGATCAATTTGTCTTATATGTTCAATGCTAGTTTCATCTACCATGAAGGTTGACTAGATCATCTGATACTTTTTGGTCTGCATGTAATATCTAACAAATTCACCTAGTATGACTACGCCCTATAGGTTTGTCTGATGTGACCTTGCACTATTATTTTGTCAATTATGTTGAGAGCGTCTATCTAGTGTATCATTCAGTGCATTGTTCATCAAGATATCGTTTGGTACATGAATATTTGCGTGCTCATCTTTCCAAATTGAATTGCATGTTGCTTGTTGTTTAATCTTTTACTTTCTGCATACAAGTGGGCTTTTTTATATTCCTTAACTAGTCTTATAGTGTTTGTTATTATCAAAACTCCTAGTCTCTCATTTCATGAGACCGCTTGGTGGGTATTAGATGATCTAGTTGGTTTTGGATCATTTAGTGTTTTAACAAATATTAGAAAAGGTGTCTGTATTTTGAAAATATTGTAAGGAGTGAGGTGAGATGAGGACAGGAGAGGAGAGATTGTTCAAGATATTAATGCATCTTTTGGGACATACCAATATTCTCTAAGATTTTATATTCTATATGAGATTATTTTGAAACATCTTTTCGAAAGGGAAAAGAAGGAGGTAAGGAATATAGGTTGAGGGTGTGGAGCTAGTTCCATATGCATTGTCATTTCTCTTCTACCAACCTTGAACAATATCACTATCATATTCATTTTCTTTTAAAACTAGTTAGTCTCAGGATACCATGTTTTTTGGTAATGTACAAAAGAAAAGATTTAGAGATAATGAAAAACAGCCTTGGAACAATTAAAACAAGAACATTTTCATTTACTCATTGGTCTGATTCACTTACCAGACCAAACATGTAATGTACAACAACCAAGGCTTCAACATTCACTCTCATCATCACTCAAATTCAAAGGCAAGCAAGCAACCCTTTTCAATTTATTGACAATGGAAAAGGTTTACTTGATCATTGTGGAAAGAAGAGAAGGAAAACTGACCCAAAACCCAAAGAAAAAGAGGGACAGGAAATCATGCATGTTTTGTTTCCTTGCCAGAGTAGGCATGTATGGAAAACTGAATAGCTGTTGATACATAAAATCAAGAAAAAATTATGCAAGTAAACTGCTGAATGTTACAAAGAGAAACACCAAAACACGTTGTTTAACACACTCTTTTAAATACATTCTTTATTATTGATAGGACTCTTTTGTAAATCACAAAATTTTAAGTTTCACTTTATATATAATGAGTCTAACATGAAAATTTGTATTTTTTTTTGGATAAAATTTAACCAATAATAGAAAATGTTTTTAAAGAGTATGTTAAAAAGTGTGTTGTTAACACTCCTCGAATATGTTACAAATGTCTCCAAGGCCTTTGTGCTAGCCCTACGCATTCATCGTGCCTATGACAATCCACAAGATGATCAATTGTCAATCCTGCTGCTTGCATAAAAGAATAAACAATTACAGGACCCAAAAATTGGAAGCCACGCTTTATTAAGTCCTGGCTGATCGTATCTGCTTTTGAAGTCCTTAGAGGGACATCTCTTGGGTATTTGAATTTGTTAATCACTGGTTTGTGATTTACATAACCCCATATATAGCAGCTGAATGATCCACATTCCCTCACAATCTGTGGGATAAAATATGATTAATTCAACAACTAACTTAGCCATGTATGTCAATTCATAGAAAACCCAATTACAAAAATTTTGATATACATCACATTAGTGATAGTGTTCTTACCTTCATTATGCATTTCGCATTGTCTACTATGCACCTCACTCTGCAATCGGGTAACAGAATTTCCTTGTTCGATGCTATTTCCATGATTTCTTTCTCCTCCATTTTGGCCACAGTAGAAGAATCAAATCCAGCAAAAGCTTGTCTGTGTCATGCATAACATGTTATAGACATCTTAATGTAATTACAAACCAAGCAACATGAATGCAAAACGAATTTTTCCTCACACAATGTTACCTAAGAATTTTCTTTCTTTTTAGAATTTCTGTCCAGTTGTAATCTATCAGCAGTCCTGACAATGTAAGAAGCTCGAACAATGTTCTGTTTCATGAATCAAACCAGAGAATTGGATCGTGTTTATGATCATTATCTCCATACCAGTGCTTATTTTACAAGGTAAAGAAAAAGTTCTATACCGTACAGAAATATTACTTACTTGTCATCGTAGGCTGGAACCCCCCAACACTCATCGTGAAATTCTATATAAGCCTTATCTGCGCAAGTATTCTAATTCAGCTCTGATTCTAATTTTTCTTCGTGAAAATATTATCGAAAGTCAAATGATATGCAGCTGGAAATAGAACTGCTGAGTAATATTGGCTTTCTCAGCATAAGACCCATGTAATGTGTGAAACATGAATATCGTTAAGAAAATTGGCATAATGTTTAAATTACCCTTTTTTTCCCACCATAATAAACAACATTCTTAACTGTTAGATTTCAACACATTAGCTAAGTTGTGATTAGTAACTCGATCACTCATCTAAAAAAAAAAAAAAAATCTTATTACGTGTTATGAGACAGTACTATATGCCACTTGATTTTACGCTCAAGATACACACTACGGATACACTAAAGTGAAAGCAACCTGATCTAGTGTTGTATTCAAGTTACCAAATCTTTAATAAAATTTAAATAAACATAGAATTTAAATTAGAATACATAGATTGGCGTACATTATCATCAAATCATAAATTGGTTTTACCTACAAAAAAATACTTTTGTAATAATTGTTTTTAACTCATGTCTAAAATTATTTTGAATTAGTTGTGTGTAAACATATACTTAGAAATAGTGGCAAAGCTAAAGACTTTGTTTAAAGACTAACATGGTATGAGTGACATTTGAATATTGACACTTTTCTTTGGTTTCCTATTGAATGTTTCTATGCAGTACCCTCTGTTGCAATGCAAAAGAAATTGACCATACCACAGTTTTTTGTGATCCAATTGCATCTTCTCAATTCACCAGGCTCAGCAGTGTGTGAACTTTGTTGCTGGTGAAGAGGAGTATTGGTAACTGCTGGTCCTCTTCTTCGACCACGCGGTGAAATCAAATTCAATGCAAATTGAAAATTGTCATCCACTAGATTCAAAGAATCTGTTTGGGAAGACTCATCTGAGTTTTGTGACAATGAGGATGATAAGGAGGATATGGATGAAGTTGAAGAGCTTCTGTGTAGCTTAACAGGGTGCACTTTGTTGAGTTGCTTGGGGAAAAAGATTTGGCTCAATTTTCGTGACTCTTGGGAACTTGTTCGCTTCTCCATAGCATGCCTTCTTACATAGGCATACAGGGAAAGTCGAGGAAAAGTCTATAGTTATAAATGGGAATGATGTCGAAAAGGGTTGGTGTTCATAATAGTGAAAGATTCAAAAGGAGATGGATCGAAAGTTAGAACAATTCTTAAGTTGGTTGGTGAAATGTGAGTTTCAAGTTTTTGAAATGTGTAGGCTTCTTAGATTTCAAGAAATATTTAAGCCCATGGGGGAACCCAATTTCATAAAATTAATAAAAAGGAACTTCTGCGTTTGGCAACATTTGCAATCAACTATTAACATCATAACATTTTCTAATGCAAAACAATACAAAATTATAGGCAAAACTCACTTACCAAATTACTTTTATCGATATTACTCTCAATTATGAACAGATTAAGACACGGTAAAGATACCAAGGTTGTATAGTCAACAGTCCATGTGCCTAACTTCACTAATATGACAAATTATGACACACACGTGATTAATTATTGGCAAGTGTCATAAATAATATCACATATATATTAAAAGGAACATTTTAAGAAAAAAGGAATATTAAAAGAGTGATAATCATGAATGTAATTTGTTTTCTTTAGAGTTGAACTTATGTCACAACCAAACATAACCTTAGTAATTAGAATATTATGGGACATGATGGTGTTAAAAAAAATGGCCCAGTTTATTGAAGAACATCATCACCGCTAACTCATATTGTTTCTCAAGATATTAATTATTTCAAAAGGGTTTTCTTTGTTTACTCCAAGTGTTACCACAGAGAGGTTAACCAGTTGACAGGTAATGACGCTCCTAATCAAAAGACAGACCAGTCTCAGTAGTTGTGGAGTTTGTCTCACAGCAATTCATTCTTAACTCTTACTCATAATAAGCCTTTTAAGTCTGATACATACCTGTTGCCTATATAGACAGAGATATGTCATCCTTTTTCCTCATTTTACTTAAAACAAATATAGGGTTCTTTAAATAAATTCATGCCAAAGACTCTGCGTTTGACATGTTGCTCGCTTGAATGGTAGGTAACATTGCATTCTTGACCAGTGATGTATGCTGTACTGGAACTCGTTTATTAAGATCTTGTCAGGGCAATTTCAAGTAGTTTATATTTTGTCACTTTCGTGCATTGATTTATTCATCAATTAATTCAATATATACATTGTTTTGTTGTAGTCAATTATCAAAACTAAGATATTTTGGACAACTTATTAAAATAAAATAATTATTTGACAACTTTATTTTATAATAATATATATTAAATTTAAAAATAATAATAATTAAAATATTCATAAAGTGAATTATGAGATAATTGTTTTATTCTAATGGATTGTTAAATTATCATTCTTTAGACGGTTTCTTCTGCACCTCCATAGTTTCCATTAACACCTCCACAGATGAACGGAATTACCTTTCTATCCTTAATAAAAGAATAAATAAACCCTACACTCACTGACTTCATCTTCTTCATGTTTCGAGCACCCCCTCTTCCTCTTCTCAACCATAGCACCCTTTGGACCCCTGCATCTTATATTGATGGTTTTTGTGACGGGAGAGCACTCTTGCACCCATTTATGGAATATCGATACATATTGTCGTCGTTTTTAAGATTACGTAAGAATTGATTTCTACATATTTGAGTTCTATTATTTATTGGGATTGAGTAATGTGGAAATTAGTTTTAAACTTTGTATGAATATATTTGTTTTGTATAATATATTATAAATTGTACAAATCGAAATTCGTTTCTATATCTAAAATTATCTTTTAAATTATATAATCCAACATGTATTTTATAAAACAAATATAATCCAAGACATGTTTGTTTTATAACATATATCCCAGATTATATAATTCAAAAACTACTTTTAGATAAAAATGTGTTTTGAATTTAATAGTTAATTATTGCATGATACAAAATATTTTTCGTACTTAATAAAATTTCAATATTCCAATAATATCTTTATATTTTTATTTCAAAATTTATGTACTAAACAATTGTTTTTCTTTTCACATTTGTAGAAATATCTCTATCATATTTTATTTATTTTTTAACAATAATAAAAAAGATATTAGATGTTTTAAGATATTTACAACTTAATAAGATTAATTTAAAAATTTCAGTTTAACATATTATTTTTAAATATTTAATTTTGTGATAACTAATTTAATATTGTTTAAAAAATTATATAGATATTTTTAATATTTATTAATTTTTTTATTATTTATTAAAAAAGTTTGTTAATATTTATTAAGAAAAGAGAAAATTAACAATTTTTTACTTGATTTATATTTGTAAGTGACTCAGTATGAGAAAAGGAAAATTATTTAATAAATCAATTTTAAAATAAAAATAATAAAAATATTATTCATATTGAGAATTTATTAAATATAGAAAGCATTTTATATAGTACAGACAGCAACTGCCTTCGGATTTCAATGCAGAACATATTTATTTTATAAAATACATTTTCAGATTTTGTAATTCATGTATTCCACAATCCGAAATTGAAAAAAAACCAATAAATAGAAACTAACCTCAAATGAATACGCAAACATCTAAACACCGAAAAGCATTACCACCCACGAACCAACCAACTACTACCACCACCTACCAAAATCTTCACCACACCGAGAACTACCACCTCCAATATGACCAATACCTAAATTAATCTTCACAGGGGTATTTTTAGAATGTTTTAAAATATGGGAGCGCAATAGGAAACTATGGAGTGCAGACAGAAACGGCCAATTGTTTATATTATAACAATCCATTATCTTATATAATCAATTGCGGTACGATCTTACTTCTTAAATCAATTTATTGTTAATTTATCTAGTGACTAAGTCTATATTAAAAAAAAATTAAAATATATAATTAACATACTTTGATTTATTTATAGTTTAGATTTAAATTATATTATCATTATAAATAGTGGATGTAAATAAGAATACTTTTAGAATAATATAAATTACAATATTTACTATATAAATATTATACTTTGCCCCAGTAGTCGAAGGTTGTGTCAAGTTGTTCTCCACAAAGGACAAAGGTTTGAATCTAGCCCATTACTTTGTTCTTTATTTATCGGTCAAAAAAAAATAATAATAGCAACACCCTAGTGCTTTAGAACTGAATCAATAAAAAAATGAAAATTGTTAATTATTTAAATCTTATGATTTTTGGATTGATCAGAATATTTTTATCATAACTAAGCTGATAGGATTGTGGTTTAATACTTTAGAACTAATTTAAACTCAATCAATCGAAATCCATTATTAATTATTTTAATTATATATATGAAAGATGTGTATATAAGAAGAAAATTTAATGTGTTGAATTTGGTTCATGCTTATAAATATATATATATATATATATATATATATATATATATATATATATATATATATTATATA
>Ga0209489_108463_pt1 | contig 13971 bp, 5 predicted proteins | sample SiratrowhiteBW_FD_187527 | JGI IMG/M metagenome (GOLD analysis project Ga0209489, IMG submission 187527) | Root nodule microbial communities of legume samples collected from California, USA - Siratro white BW (SPAdes) (version 2) | ecosystem: Host-associated > Plants > Roots > Nodule | place: USA... | reverse complement strand
TTTTAATGTTTTTTTTTTTTTTTTCTCTCCATTCTTAATTGTAATTAGTTTCCACGATTTGTTTCAACAATTGGTGGTGAAGGAATGTGAAACTCGCTAGATTGAGGTAATTTATTTGCTCGTTGTTATCCATAATGAGTTCATGCATGCAGTTTGTTGAGTTCAGGTAGTTTCTTTGGTTCATGTGTTTTCTTGAGTTTGGTTACATTATTCTTCATAAAATAAAAATAATAACTTTACTTATTTATGAAATGGAGAAATGGGTTTGGACTTAACGAATCAACTGAGTGAAAAAAATATAATGCAAGTGTATTTGTATTATATTTATCTCTATTTTTCCTAACCTGTTTAAGCTTTTTAGATAATTGATTAATGACATGATACATGGTTTGTGATCAAACAATGGAATTGATGGAATAATTGATATTTGTTAAGGTAATAATGTTTGGAATCTAATTAATTGGTATTGATTTTAAAGTAACTAAGCACAATTCCTTAATCAATTTTAAAGTTAAATTTGATGTTTTAAAACAACTAAGCCCGATTCCTTAATCATTTTAAAATCAATTTTTTTACTATTTTTCTTGATATTTAGAATGAAGCATTGACATCCAAAAATAATGAAAATAAGAAATGTTAAATTTTTTACTTTTTCATAATCTAAAAGAACTTCCTAAGGATAGACCTTATGTTTTATAAATAATAGATTGTGTTTATTATCTCTATCCAAAAGTATTTGCGAGTTTAAATTAAATTCGAAATAGTTTTAACTATTTATTGTTTTATTATGACCTATTGTTTTACTATGACCTATTATGAACTATTATTATAATCATAAAATTATTCAAAGTATTTGTTTACGAAATCTTTTATAATCACCTCAAATAGATGTGGTAGACAAATCTTTTCATTTTAAATATTTTTATAAAATTTATAAAAAATTTTGAAGATACGACAAGAAAATTATTAAATAATAACTAATTTAGAAAAAAATAATTAGTTATTATATTAACTAATTTAGAGACAAAATTAAAAAATCATTAAATAGTAACTAATTTAGAGATAAAATATAATTAATCACTATATTAACTAATTTAAAGATAAAAAAATTATTAATCATTATATTAACTAATTTAAACATTATTTTAGAAACTAAAAGTTATTGATATCTAATTTTTTTTAAATATTAAATAATAATTAATTTAAACTTATATTTCAATCTTTTAATTTTAGTTAAATATAAACTTAAATTAATAATAAATTTAAAATATTATTTAAATTAAAAATTTTGTAAATTAATTAAATTTAAATATTCAAATCACATTCCTTTTTCGTGTGAAACTGAATCATCTTATCATCTTTTCTTCGTCAAAATTGTAAAAGAGTCTCTTTATTCTTATAGAAAATAGAGTTTTATATAAAGAAAAATCTAAGTAAATGGACTATGTTCTTCTTATTCTTCATCATTATTAGTTTTGTTTTTTTTTGTTTATTTTCTTATTTTTATTCTTCTTATTCGCCTTCTTAGTCTTGTTCCACTATAAGAAATTCTTGATTAACATACAAATTATTACATACGAATTTTTATTTATATATAAATTTAACATTACATATGAATTTTATATACGGATTTTACATACGGATCCATTACATACGAATTTTATATACGGATTTATTACCTAGGATCTAAATCCGTATATAATTACATATGCATCCAAATCTGTATGTAATTACCCATAGATTTATTATATACGGATTTTACATACGAATTTATTACATATGAAATTTACATACGGATCTAAATCCATATGTAATTACATATAGATTTTTGTCCGTATTTAATCCATAGATAATTTTGAATTACATTTAAATTTTATCCATTATATATAAATTTTTTTTGTAAATAAATACGATTTTTCTTATAGTGTTTGTCTTCCTGATCCTCTCAGTCCACTATTAATGTTATTACTATTATTGGTACGTGAATTTTAAATAACTTTATAAAATTTATAAAAGATCTTAAAGGTGTTTTCCTTACCTGATAAAAAATTTAATTTTTTTATATTTAAATATTTTTACAAATTTATAGAAGATATTGAAGACGTGATCCTTAATCCATAAACAAGATTGACATATTTACGTTCTACTAACGAATTCTGCATGACTAAATTCATATGATTATTTATTTAAGATAATTTTACATTAATGTTTTTTTGTATAAATAAATAAAACCATCATTAATTATTATAATTTTAAATCAAATTAACTTAATAAATTGAATCAAACCATTTGTGAGCTTGGATTAAATCTAATTAAAATATTGAAGTTAGGTTCAAGATTGAACATAAATCAAATCTTGTCAAATCTAGTCAAATGTCGGTCAAATTAACTCATTTTGAATCCTAAATTTTTCTATAATTTTGAGAAAGACTCTAGTTGTTATGTTGGGTAGATGTTACCAGTTTCTTCACGTCGTATGTATTTCTTGAACTCCGAAAATCTATAATTTCACATCAGAAACCGAATAGTGTCACAGGAGTCCCTTTTGAATTTCCTTCCCATTCCTTTGATTTATTTCATTGGGTTCTTAGACTTAGAATCGTTGATTTGAACTAGACGCAACACTTTGTTCCATTTAATAGTTCATAACTAAAGGCCCACTATATTATTGGATCAAAGTCACCAATGTCATATTTTTCACATTTACTTCCTGTATCCCTATTTTGAACTTGTGCCTTCATAATTGGTGAAATTATCAAATTGTCTGGTTGGCTTCTCTTACTACATTCCACTATTACCACTACTATTACAACATCATTACAGAAAAGAAAATGTTATTTTTTATTTCTGAAAAACATGTTGTAGAACAAATATTTTGAAAGGATGTTTCAAAATTTATAATCCGAAAGCTATTTTAGAGACGGATTCTTCGTGCATCTTCACTTATATAGATAAAGTAAATTGACTATTATATTTTTAATAAAAGAAATAAATAAACTATATACCTTCTAAGTTTTTTTTTATTATAGATTATATAATCTGGTATACCACTTTTATATATTGGGTTATATAATCTGTTACATAATTTCTTTATACCGGATTGTGTAATTTGATATATAATTTTTTTTTTTATTTTGGATGGTACCTGATATATAATTTTTGTATATCGAATTGTTAATTAGAAATAAAAAAATTATTCTAAATTGTACAATTTAATATAAAAAAATTATATTATATAATGTGGTATAAAAAAATTTATATTAGATTTTACATTTCAGTATAAAAAATTATATACTAAATTATACAATCTAATAAAGATATTTTTAATATTTTAGAAAAATATAGAAGTACATGATAAAGTTGTTATGGAGGTGCAGGATGAAGTTATAGAAGTGCAAAATGCATCTACTTTAGAAAGGGGTAAAATAATTATCTTGAAAAATATGGGAGTACAAGTTCAAATTGGGAGGGTCCAGAAAGTAATCCCATATTTTTCAGAATAAGACCCACTAAAAGACTCTTTCCTCTTGCACCTCATAATTTCTTCTTAAACCTTCATAGAATGTGTGAAATGTTAAAATTATCCTTCTATCTCATGGGAAAACTTTGAGATTAAACCTTCCAAAAAGATTTAAAATTAATTTAAAAGTTAAAAGTTTGAGTGTTATATTTTAGATTATATAATTTAAAATTATTTATTTTTTAAAATAGTACAACATTGTACAAATTATTTAAATAAATTTAAAAATAAATTTTTAAATTGTTTATTCTAAAACATTTCAAATTCTTCAATTCATATTAATTTGTCTTACTTCCTAGTTGGTTAATGTATGTATAACTTGTTTTGAATCTTAGAGTAAAACAAAGTTTTGGTCAGGAACTTCTTTTACAATCTAGAATCTGTAAGATCATGACTCAACTTCTTCCAATATCTGAGATACAATATCAATCATTTTCTTATGTGTCTTTTTCACTATAAAGACATATTAATAGGTAACAGTATTCTCATTCACTTTTAACCCACGTATATATTTGATTCCTAGGCATATGACACTTGGAGTCCACGCGTCGAGTTCTATAATTAACCTACTTCCATGATGATAATGATAAAGAGAAATAGAACTAGCATTCTCATCATAATGATAAAAGAAGAATTGAGAAATGCATAAGGCTATCTGAAACAAGTTCTAGATCTAAATTTTATATAAAAAAAAAAGAAAAAAAAAACGAATTTTTAGATTGATCAATCAAAAGTGAAAAAAAAAAAGATTGACCTTTATTTCTTAATTGACCATGAAAAGAAAAATTCTAAATTTGAAAAAATTAATTCTAGATATATAAATTAGATAATAGTGAAAAAAAAGTAATTCTTCTATTGAGTAATTTACAGAGTAAAAAAAAAATTAATTTCAAATTTTTTAATTTAAAAATGAAAAAAATTAATTTTGAACTCTTCAATTTGAAAATTTTCAAATCACTAAATCTAGGATTTTTCTGACAGGAAATTGCTTGAAGAGAGACTTTTTAAATTTTGTAGATCCATTAAAGTATAGGAGGAAGAAACTATAGGATACAAGAAGAAAGGGGTCACCGAAATTGTATAACTAAAGAGGTTATTTAGGGACCGGCCCACTAATACTTTTCCAAATGAATACTTTCAGTTTCAGCAAAAGTGTCAGAAGGTGTAGTCACTTAACATGATTGAAAAGTTGTTCTATAAATACTTTTATAAATAAATTAAGTTTTTTATATGTTAAAACTTATTTTCTCTCATCTAACTTTCTGAACTCTTACTTTTGAATTTATAAACTCATTTTAATATGTACAAAAATTAATTTTTTTAAAGCATTTATGTTAAAGTAATGTGAAGGAAAAATGTAAATTAATATTGGTCATTATAAACAGTATAAAATGACTATAATATCTCAAATTATAAACAGTATAAAATTAATAATTCAGAAAATAATATTATATACAGACATTATATATGTTAACATTATAAACCCATATAGTTACATTATGATAGTCAAAATTTTGTCACTAGGCCGTTGACCTACGGTCTTAAGTACATAAATATATATATTCTTAATCAATAAATAGTGAGAAAAATATTTTTTAAAGACAAATAATTTTATACACATTAATCTTAATGTAGAATTACCTGTTTATAAAATCAAAACTTTCTCTTTTAGTTTTGTTAACACTCATTATTATTTTCTAACTATCTTTATTATGTTTATATTTTTTATAAAGTTGTTTAATTCTTAAATCCACGTTTTGAGTGTGCTAGCTTTCTTTACAATTACTAAACGAATGATAAATTTTAAAATTTTCAAAAGAATATATATATATTCCAACCAAGTTGATGACAGATAAGCGGGCATTTATAGTTTTTACATTTCGTTTTTTTCAATTTTTATTTGATTTAAAATTTAAACGTAAATTACAAAATTAATTTTATTAAAATTATTAAGTTAATATATTATTTGACTATGGAAGAGTATAAGTAAGAAAAAATGATTCTCAAAAGTTTCAATATAATGACAAGTTTATCCTAGTAATTAAATTATTTTTTTGTAAACAATTTTTTTTCCTGAAAGGATTTATGTAGAAGAAACCTGTGAAGAAGTATGACAATATAAGTGGCCATTTGCAATGCTTAAAATTAATAATTAAAATATCAAATTCTCACATGGTTATTGGGAGAGAAATTAATGAAAGTTTATATTACAAACAATTGGAACATGACTACAAGAATGTTAAAATTCTATATATATATATATATATATATATATATATATATATATATATATATATGAAAGAAGCTAAACTCTAAAAATTTATATTAGATTAAGATTATACAATTGAAAATACAGGAAATGGAAACAGTAAACAATAAATGGAGAATATAAAATTTATCCATTTTATACAAAAAAAAAATTCTCAAGAAAAATAAAAGGTCACATGCTCCTGTTATACAAAGCTAGTAACTAATATTTCAATCTATACCAAAAAAATTAATACACAAAGAAGCATGCCCCCACAAGCATGGATTAATATTTGGTTGGTAGCTTTAAAATAATGTATCAACCATGTCAATGGAGAAAATTTTCAATTTATTATCTTCAAGCAGGCTTGAATGTTAACCTCATAATAGAAGAAGCTTCTAATTTTTTAATTAATAATGTAAATAGTTTTATAAGATTCATTAATCATGTGATTAGGCTTTATAAAGACATTTTTACTTCTAAAAATTTAACATAGAAAACATTTCTCAACCAATTAAGTAGACTTCTTTAAAGATGAAATCGGATTCATTACTCTTTAACATATTGTATTGAATTTGATTATTATAGATAAGAAAAACAGAGGAACAATTTTTAAATTGAGATTTGTTATAAATTATAAATAAAGTCGGCAAATATTTTCATTCGATTATCCAAAAAGAAGATAATTATGAGGTGGATGATGTAAATATTGAAAAGATGGTGAGAATTAATAAATACACAAGGCCAGGCATTCATTGAAGCATGCATGTATAACACTTTCCTGAACCACATTAGAGATATTGTTCATAGGGTCCAACACAATCCTACACTTTTTAATTCGTTGGACCCAAATGAAGGCTTCACTAGCTAAAGATAACAACAAGATTTCTTTATCTGGTACCATGTATTAGGGTTTATGGAAACTCTGTGTATATTTTGTGAGAAAAATTTATTTAATTTTCACCATATATAAAAAACTAATAAGATTAATAATAATCACAATAATATGAATATAACCTACCAGAAAAAAAACTTATGGTAAAACAAAAGGAAAATACCAAAGTGATGTAATGAATAAAAAAGATGAAAATAAAAGTATTTTACGAATATATGAAGAGAAAAAAAAGGAAAAAAAAAAGTAAGAAAGCATTACATAAAACCTGTTGGGTCCCCAGGCCCTGGGACAGGGCCAGCTTTGATGTGTGCCACAAGATTTACATAATTTATTACCCGGTGTGTGATAGCAACGCCCTTTGTCTATTTTCATCCACACGTTTCCGCCCAATCAATGAAGCATAGGTCGAAAATGAATCAGATTTTGAATTTTAGATATAGCCACGTTTGATGACTTCTCAAACTTTGTTTCTTTGCTTGTTTCGATAAATAATGCAAAGGAACATCGATACAAGATATTCTAATAATCATTGCATATGTAGCTTGCATGTTTAACATGATTACTATCACACAAAAATGTTATAGTAGGTAATAGATTACTTATCAACCTTCTCTTTATAACTTGCACGTATAAAAAGTGGTGCACTACTAAACTTTTTCATATTTTGAAAATAGCATATAATATGATGGGTTAAATACAGCATAAATTAGTTTTTTAGAATACTATATTAATATTAGTAAAGGTGATGATAAATAAGGATAACATGAATTATACTAGTTTATCTTAAATACTTAAAGTATATCTATATTTTTTTTAAATTATTAATCAAATATTGATTAGAAAATAAGTATACAAGTCATTTTTGACAATGGGATATATTTAAGTTTATGGTAGCTTTCGTCTTAATTTTCTGTTGAGATTAAAAATACTTTAAATGTTCTTAATTGTCACTTATACTTTTAAATAACAATGAATAAACCTTAAACTAAAAATTATAAAGAATACTTTTTGTAAAGAGATACATAATAAAGATATTCTCTTATTAGGTGTAACTTCCCAAATGATATTATAAAGTTTACTTCCACAACCATACAAAAGCCAAAAATAAATAATATAGGTTGGTAGGCTTTTTTCTTATAGTGTAGAATTGTATTTGTGTTAGGATGTGTGTGGTACATTTGTCTTTATCTTATATTTATAGTTATTCGAGAATTTGACCCTTATGGAACAATTTTCATCTTGATATTGTTGAGCAATTTTGATATTGTTTATTTCAATTTGGATATGCAAAATTATCTGATTTAACTTGATTATTTTCTTTTGTGTCAACATATAAAAGATTGTGTTTTCTTTTTGTTCAATATCAAATTAAAATAGAAACAAAGCATGATACAAAATATCATAATTCATATGTTTTTCATTTTATCATTGTGTGGTTGATGATACAAAATATCATAGATCATATATGTTTTTCAGTTTACTATTGCGTGATTGATGATATAAAAGCTTGAAGTTTAAAAATTTAATAATTACAAACTTGAAGATTTGATGTTTCAACCACAATATGCAACGTTGATAATGATGTAAGTGTTAAAAATGTTAATCTTGTGTTTGATTTTGAATTTGGATTATTTTAATTATATTCTAAGTGTTTTCTTTATTTTTTGATCATATGAAAAGTTGAAAAGTCTTTGGAGTTTTAGTTTTGTTTTAATAGATTAAAATATGTTATGATTTATTAAAATATATATTATTAGATCTGTGAAAAAGTAAAGAGAAATATTTAATAAATTAATATGACGATTTAAATCCTTTATAATTTAAAGTTACCAATTTGTTTTAATTGATTAAAATTACTTAAAAGTGTTTTTAACATATTAAAAATATCATTTTTTTAGAATATTTTTGCTTTAATCTTTGATTCAGATCCTTGATTTAAAAAATTCACATTGTGATCACTTTTATATATTTTCCTCACTACTATATTGGATCTTTATTTACATTATCTTTCTAATTTTCTATATTGTTAGTGTTGATGTATAGAAAGTTTTATTTTAAACCTAATTTTTTTCACTAATTTTATTAATAGATGAGTATGAATAAATAAATATATTTAACAAGATACCACAATAAAAATTAATATTTTTAATATTTATATTTATTATCATTAAAACTTTCTTTAGTACTCTTAAATTATTTATGTATTAAACCATTTAGGTATTAACAACTGTAAACTTTTCTTTTAAATATAGTGAGACTTTACAATTATCATCAACTAAGGGTTATTTTTATAAATAGAAATAAAATTATTCGGATTACCAAGTTTTCTTTCTTAAATATTATGATTATTCAATCACTTAGTGCTGTTAAAGTATAGAAAGTTCTACTCTAAACCTAGTTGACCCATTAATGTTATTACAATATATAAGCTTACATTTAATAAGAAATAATCTTTATATTTATTATCATCTAAACTTTATCATGTCTATAATAAGATCCTATAATAAAAAATAATTTTTTTAGTAGTGTGATTTTATTTTTTTTATTATTTAAAAAAAAATTAACTTTCTTATTTATGTAATTTTTATTTTTCCCCGGTCAATCTAAAGCAGTGGCAATCCTTCTATGAGCTTCGTAAAAATGCGATTATCACCAATCAGCTCACTTTTTGATTTATAGTTGGGAATACCTAGACCATCCTTAAAATAAAGAGTGTTGAGATTTTAATATTACAAACACCAAAATATAATTATCAATTATTTAATACTGAAATAAATTATTATTTTATAATTATATAATTATTGAATAATAAAATAAGTGTGAATCGGATGTAATTTAGTGATATCAAATTATAATAGTGATATCAAATTATAACTTTCAAAACAAATGAGATTAAAAATATTTCCAAAACCAAAACCCTCAATAATATGATTTTCAATACTACCACCATCCACACAACCTAGTTAGCACCTAGTCCCTTATTTCACTCACTCTTCGCACACGCATCTTCAGACATGGAAGGAGACTCAGAAATAGAGTCTGTCAAGTTCTTAATGGCGGCTTTCTTGCAAGCCTTCTTCAAATCATCCTGTGAAGCGTTCTTGGAGACGCCGAGGATTTCGTAATACCGCATCTTATCGCACTTCTTGGGTGCTCTCCCAAATGTCTTTCTCTAATGGATCGAAAATGGAAACCCTAGTTGAGGAAAAGGGAAAATTCTAGATCGGAACCAACGAGAGAAGGATCAACATCCTATGCATTTTCATACTAAACGCACAAACCCACTTTCTTGAAAAAGCAAACCCACAAATAGTCAGCCATTCAATATACAATATCTAAACGCAAATTAGCCCATGGCACACTCCAGCTGGCCTCATACTTGGCCCGGTTAGTTTTGTACGTGCGAGCAAATTCTGGAACAAGTGAGTCTTCAGGATTTGGATAGTCAGCAATGAGCACATAGAAAACAGTACCTTAGAGAAGGTGAGTGCACGACTCCATAGCTCTTTCAGGATATCAAGACAAATGCTAGCATTACTATTGAGGTTTGGGTGAAAGAACTTAGTCCTAAATGCAACCTAATGAGTATATTTATATTTCCACTTTTAACTTTCTTAAACTCTAATTGAGAGTAAAACACTCTTTTAATTAGAACTCACATAATTGGACTGAATTGGATCTTAATTAGAATCATTGCTTAAACTTAGATTTTAAGAATACTTGCTCTCACATCTTGTTCTTCATTATTTGCAAGGATTACTAATCCTTGATGATGACATTTTAAATGAAAATTAAGTGATTTGAAAATTGGAAAGTTTAGCTGAAAAGGGCTAGACGATCTAGGTAAAGGATACTAGTAAACAATCTTTTTAGATTGTTTATAGTTGAATGCACTATTCTAAAGAATTATTCTAAAGAAGAAAGACGTTGGTTTAATTATTCTCTATAAAGAAACTAGTTCCAGATCTAATTACAATTTTTGCAAGGATATTCTCTCAATCTTATACAAATATAATTCTATATGAAATGCATCAGAAACAAAACAAAATCTTCTTCAAATAATATCTCATGTAATAGATTCATTTACATTAAGCTTAATTGAATAAAACTCATTTAAAATAAGATTGGAAACAAAACATCTGGAAGAAAAATGAGAAAGGTAACTTGCAACAGGCCTGAAAAGAAAATATTTACAAGTTAATATGCGATAAAGAGGTGAATAATTGATAATTACAAAAATGATATCTAAAACAAATATTTATATTTGAATTTCATAAAGAAAAAAATATTATAAATAGAGACTTCAGAAGGTGGAAGAGGACATCGTCAAATAACACACTCGGAACTTATTTTTTTTTTCTTATCGTAGTCTTCTACATGGAAGGCTAAACCTTTCTACTAGGAAGCGTTTGTGTTTCTCGACAAATATAATATTCAGACTTTCTCTCCTAATTTAGATCATGTATTTGTTCTATAAAAAGGGGTTACATCTTTTAGTAAATACAAGGATAAGTAATCTCTCTTAGATTATTGGATGAACACTCAAAGTGTTGTGCGTAAACCTTTTTTCGATCCATAGATTTGGTAGTCTCTGCTTTAAAGATAAAGATCTCTCTCTTCTTCTTGAAAGTTTTGAGGGATTCAACATTTGAGCAATATTTCAATATAGTATAGCCTTTGCTCTCTTAATCCTCTTCTTAATGAAAGACTTTATATAGGCGTTAGAAGAAGATAGTTGTTAAGAGACCGCTTCTATTTGTGGAGCAACTTCAATTTTTCTAATGTCATTTCTAAGACTGACCAACTTAAATATGGTTGTTGTATTAAATGCATTCCTTTACACACTATATTTGACTGTTGACAATGCTCATCTCTTTAGGTAGCATAACTTTTGCACCATCTGATGGTAAAAATGCACACCGTATAGTTAGACGTTGAAAAACTCTTGCTGTCAAAAAGTGGTTAAAGGAAGCAGCTTTAGCTTGTGTATTGAGAGATTTTAATGTTGATTTGTACTTGATCTTGAACAAATCTCTTTGGTTAGACGGAAGCAATGGACATTTCCTGCAACATGAAATAAACACATAATATATATATATATATATATATATATATATATATATATATATATATATCATTCTATGCATGTATCATCTTGTGCGTTTTTTTTATTTGATCATATAAGAGTTTTATGCTTTGTGTTTTCAACACTTGATCAATATCATAAGGTGTTTGATTTTTTTTAACAATTAGTCTGCTTAGTGAAACTCAATCTATTGATGAGAATTAGTTGTAGTCTATTGAAATAGACAAATCATTATAAAATATCTTGTGTATTTTCTTTCTCCCTTGTCTACCTTACATTACACTTATTATTATATTCCCTAACCTAACCTAAGAAAGGAAAGTCATTATGAAAATCAGATTTAAAATGATTTACTCTGTAACACTATTGTATAATTATCAATCTAAAACGATATTTACAATTTTTTTTATAACAATTCAACCCTCATTTTGGTTTACAGCTTAATATCTATATAATCAACTTAAAATAAGATAGATATTGGGAATAAATAAGGTAGATATTATGAATGAGTAGTACATTATACTCTTTCTCGATTTGGTTACAGTGCAAATTTAGTAGTGCATTATACACTTTTTTGATTTGGTGTATTCTTCCAAGTGTTTGTATTAATATGAAGTATAGAAAAGAGATATCATATGAAATGGTTATTTCTAAACTTGCAAATTCGGGCTTAATAGTCTAGAAACAAAATTTGTGTTCATTGTATGTAGGTGAAACTTTGATGATGGTGCAGTTGATTTTTAGCAGTGGGTTATGGAATCTGCAGTATTAATAGGCGTTGACAGTATTATAGTCAGAACTGAAACATTAAAGATAAATAGAAGTATTGACATACAAGCATGAAAAATCTTGAGATATTCACCCAACTAACTTATATTGTCTTGATTATTATTATCATGTCAAATTTGTTAATATGAATATATTATCTATTTTAATATTCCTAAACAAGGTGCACGATTACAACTATATTTTATAAAAATGAATTCAAATAATTATGGTATTGTAAGTATGAAAATATAGTAAAAATTTTAATATTTGAATACTCTAATTTCTCAAACATTATATGTATATGAGTTGAAGTACCGATTTAAACTTCCTATTTACTTAATTATTTATGCTGATAAAAAAAATGTCTACGTATATGCTAGTCCCAAACTTTAAACAAGTATTTTCTATATGCACGTGTCAATATATGTGAATGAGTCTAAATGTACGTGTGAATTATAAACTACATCTCCATAATACATATTTGATTTTTTTAACTTTTCTTTTTTCAATAATAAAAAAAATATTTAAAAATAGATAATAAGTTGTCCTAACCCTTATACATAAACTTATACAAAATATATATTTTCCACTATTATATGCATGTTTAACCAAATTATTAATATAATGTTCTTAGCCTTAACTTGATTCACATTACAAGCATGGTTTCATTCTAATCACAGTTAAGATATAAATATTTACACCATGACGTTGTTGCATTAATTATTTTTTTATTGAGATCCTCCTTACTTTTTCATTTGTTTATAAATATCTTCCACAATCCATTATGTTTATAAATAATTGTGAGAAAAATATGTCCAATTAGATTAATAATGCATTATTATATATGCAGTTTAAACAAGATGACATGATACTGTTCAACGTAAACAATAAAACATGGATGTGTTGCGATACTATAATCTCAAACCTTCAAACACAATATCTATCATACGCGTATCTGTTTTTATTTGTAGGGATATATGTATATGCTAGTCTCAAACTCTTAAACAAATATATATATATATATATATATATATATATATATTAATATATATTAATATACGTATATGAGTCTAATTATGAATAATACAAAATTTTAATTAAAATGTAATAATAGGGTTGTCCTACATGATTCATATTATAAATTTCCTTTCCAACCCTCACAATTAAAACAATAACAGTAATGATGTTGTTGTATTAATTAATGTAGGAAAAATAAACTTTTTTTCTAACATAATTTTGATGTATTGTGATGTAAATTTTGGACTAGACCATTATTTTTTTCTATCAAGATTGTATTGTAGAGCTGATTAGCTGATTAGGTATAGTTTTGTAATAAGATTAGAGCATTCTTAAAATATTCTTTTTAATTAATTTCATTCTTTGTTGTTAAATAAAAATTTATATATATATATATATATATATATATATATATATATATATATATATATATATAT
>Ga0209489_108450_pt1 | contig 14012 bp, 10 predicted proteins | sample SiratrowhiteBW_FD_187527 | JGI IMG/M metagenome (GOLD analysis project Ga0209489, IMG submission 187527) | Root nodule microbial communities of legume samples collected from California, USA - Siratro white BW (SPAdes) (version 2) | ecosystem: Host-associated > Plants > Roots > Nodule | place... | reverse complement strand
AAAAAAAAAAAAAAAAAAAAAAAAAAAAAAAAAAAAAAAAAAAAAAAAAAAAAAAACTTCAATTTTAGCTCGAGTGGGTCTATTGGATGTAGAAACCTATATTCACAATTGATAAATGGTGGTGTAATAGTTACTCTTGAGGCATCATGGTTAAAAAATGTTTTCAAAGAAGGAGAATCATACTAAATGTAGAAGGAACTCAACAATGAGCAAGAGATTGTTGTTGTTTAAGTGATTTGAAGTCCTACATTATATAGAGATAAGAAAGTAAACAAGACATAAATAAGAAACACCAGTAAGCTTGTTGTCTTAAAGTTTAAAGATAATCAATAAACTCGTTGTTTTAAATTTAATTAATGAAAGTGACGTGAAGTTTTCTAATTTGTTGATTTTAACCCATTAGTGAAGATTTCCTCTACGGTGATTATAAAAAAATAAAATTAGAATTATCGAATAATTTGTGTCAATCGATAAAATATTGTTATTAATAGATTTAATAAAAACAATTTACAGTCAATTTCTATCAGTAGTTATTGATGAATCAAATTCGTCGGTAATTATAATAATAATAATATTAATTATTATATAATAATGATAATAATTTATAATTATAATAATTATTACTATTATAATAATAATAATAATAATAATAAAAATAGTAATCATATGAGAGAAAACTTTTTTGTGTAATTATTATAGGTTCTCTTATGTTCTTGATAGGACTTAGATTCGAGTGTTGTGGCATATTGTTAATAATAATATTAATAATAATAATAATAATAATAATAATAATAATAATAATAATAATAATAATAATAATAATAATAATAATAATAATAATAATAATAATAATAATAATAATAATAATAATAATAATAATAATAATAATAATAATAATAATAATAATAATAATAATAATAGAAGGAAAAATGATGATAATATTAAAACAAAAAAATAATAATAACATTAATATTAAAAATAATATTCTTAATATTTATTTATGGATTTTTTTCACTATCAAATTAATATTTTGGTCGATAATGTGTCGACAAGCATTTTATCAATGGATTTTTGGTTGTCAACATTCTAATTTACTAATGAAATTTTTGCATGACCAACAGATTTTGACCGTTGGTAAACAGATTTTTTTTGTAATGGTTTCTGTTCCATTACTAAGAAGTCTAAGTAGCAAATTAGTTGTGTAAAATTCAAAATCTATGTAGTGAATGTGAAAACCTAGATTATCTGGCATAGACTTAGTAATGTGAAAAATTAAAGTTATACTTGATCATTTGAGATGTAAAAATCAAAGTTGTACTTGAGTAATTGAGATGTCTAAATGGATACTTAACACTATGAAAATCTAAGTTGTAACGTCTCAAAATTTATAATGTATATTTTTTTAATTATAATGTAACAAATTATATTATTTTTGAATTATTTAAATATTTTCTTATAATCTAAAAATATTATAAGACCCATTATTAAAAAGGTTAACTTTTTTTAATAACAAATTATTCAAAAATCAAATAAAGAAATAAACAAACGAGATAAGCCTGAGGTGGCTGGCTTTGTCCCTCACTCCTTGCACCGATCTCTAAAATATATATATATATATATATATATATATATATATATATCCAGTGGCAGCTCAAGACTTAAGGAGGCCTAAAGTAAAAAAAAAATGAGGGTTTTTTTAAATTAATAAAATAATTAAAATTACGATATTTTTATCTAAAATGTATTTTTTCAACTTTTTGTGATGCAAAATTATCTATTAAATTATCATAATTAATTTCATTTTAAAAATATTTTTCAATAGACAACAAAGTTAATCGGTTTAATTTTTGTTGAGACATTGTTGATCTTAAATAAGATTTTATTAGTTTAAGTTTTGAAAAACTCCTTTCGGTTCAAGCAACTGATATTGGAATTATTAACATTGTTCTATATATGCATTTGGAAAAGAATTTATTCTTTTTATATAATTAAGAATGTCAATTGCTTTATCATTTTCTAATCCTATAATCTCCTTTAAGATATTTAATTCTAAAAATAAATCTAAGCCATCAAGATCCAATAAATTATCATGTTTCAACTACTTTTCATTCAAATAAGACTCACCTGTAGTTTCTAATTCATTTTTTTTGTTTATTTTTATAAATTTATCCATAGCCCCTTTTTGTGATTCAACAAAAAGTTTAACTCTTCCTTTTTTTTTAAGTTTTGAATAACCTGATTCAAATTTTCTAGTTGTCATATATGTATATTTTTATATAAAATTAAAAATTATAATATATATCACAGTGAATATAACTTATAAGCTAAAAAGATAAAACCTGATTGTCAAGACAATAAACTTGATTGTAGAGTCTCAAGTCTCCTATTATGATATTATCTTTCGATCTTGCCTTTTGGTATGTCTTTAAATATAATTCGTAACTTCTAAATTCTCTTCCTTGAATCTGCATAAATTATTTTAAGATTAATTAAACAATAATAAAAAAATTTGGATCAATTAATCAATCTCATATTATTTTTACCTAATATTGATGTAGTCAAAAAGAGCCAAAGTGAATACAAATTCTTCCTCAATTAATCTACTGCTCAAAGTCTCCAAGTAAAGACACGAGCATAAATGCATAATATAGAACATAGAATGATGAAATATGAAATGAAAGAAATTTGAAATTGAAAACAAGTTGAAATAATATTATGAAAGGAACAAAGAGACAGAGGAAGAAAGGAGATAAGTGAAGAAAGAATGAGAGAAGTGAAAGAGTTAGACAGTGATATGAGATATGAAGAGATGATAAATATAGGAAAGAGATAAATTAGAAAATTTTGAGAAAGAGTCCTTGACTGTTCAATTTTTTTAAAAAATATTATTAATTTATTAAAAGAAAGTTTCAAAAATATTATTTATTAAATAATATTTATAGTACCAACATAAATTTAACATCATTAAATAATATTTACAGTACCAATGTAAAATTAATAGTTAAAATATTTAAGTTTTTTAATTAAAATTTTGTTAGTATAATTTTAAAATTAAATATTTTTTATTTTATAATAATATGTGAGTATTAAATTTTTTTGAGACCTAAAGCATATTAAATATTTTTAAGGCATTTGTGGCCTTGAGGCCTAAAACATATTAAATTTTTTTAGGCCTTGAGGCCTAAAGCGATTGTTTTACCTACTTTGGCCTTGAGCCACCCCTGTATATCACTATAAAAAAAGTAATTTAGATATCAATTTTTAACTACCATGGTTACTAATTATGATCAAAATAGTCTCCAAATTAGATTTTGGTTGCTAGATAACTATAAAATAAAAATAATGATTGAATTTAGTATTCAATTAAGTCAAGATAATTGGTATCTAACATTAGTTATCCTATATATATATATATATATATATATATATATATATATATATATATATAAAACTAGAGTACAAAGTAGATGAAATTTCAAAATAACTAGTTAAATTCAACTATGTTATATATATGAATTTGTGAAAAGGAAGAGAAAAAAAAAGTATTAAAAAGAACTCTTAGTTCAATTTTAGTGTATTTTCTTTAGTTACCAGATAAGACATTTATTATTTTTGTATTATTTTATTTATTTACTTCATTCTTAGTTCAATTTTAGTGTATTTTCTTTAGTTACTAGATAAGACATTTATTATTTTTATATTATTTTATTTATTTACTTCATGTTATTTATCGGGTATACTGTTCCTAAATCTTATCTTATTAAATTATCATATACTTTTTAAGATTGTAATGGTATAATATATTATTCCTAAATACTATTTAACAAATGTAAACTTCATAATTAGAATTTCAAATAATTAATAATTATACTCTTGAAGTGAATATTATAATTCTATATATATATATAATATTGATAAAATAATGATAAGAATGGAATATTGGTCTGATTATAGTCAACATGTTATAACAAGATAAGATAAGTCTTTGATCATTGTGTATTAGTGTTAAAATCAACAAACTGAGCCCGAAACCATTTAGGACACTCAATGTATGGAACTTTGTCCTTGGTTTTCATGCCTTGGTAAGAAATTGGTGGATCACATACACTAAAGAAGGAAATTGTAAGACAGATAGAAGAGAGAGACAATTTACGTAATGATAGTAATTTAGATGAGGAAAATAGGATTGAATGCATGAGATTACTTAGTGAACTAAAAATGATGACAGCTAAAGAAATATCTATACTAAATCAGAAGGCAAGGTGCAATTGGCTACAACAAGGGATACAAATTCTAAGTATTTTTATTATTAGGTAGCGTAAAATGAGAAGTGGATTAAAAGGAATAGAAGTCAAGGAGCGTTGGTGTAAGGACCCATGTAAAGTAAAACGAGCGGTAGAAGAATACTTTGGGAATATATTTTGTGTTAAGGGGTCAAACAATATCAGGTTAGACAAAATAGAATTTTCATAACTATTAGAAAAGGAAAACAAAAGGTTAAAAAGCTACATTGTAGAGATGGAAATAAAGGAGGCAGTGATGCAGTGTGGGACACAAAGTGTCCTATGTCAGGGTATAATTTTAAATTCATAAAGGAAAGTTGGGAAACGACTAAGCATGATATAATTCAGGCAATGAATCATTTCTAATTTTTGGTCGAATTTTGAAGGAGTGTAATGCATCCTTCATAACTTTGATGCCAAAAAGAAAACCCAATTGGATTAGATGACTACAAACCTATTTTCTTAGTGGGACATGTATATAATATCATATCCAAGATGTTAGTTAACATGTTGAAAAGAGTGCTTTCATGAATTATAGATAGATTGCAGTCTGCTTTTCTCAAGGATAGAAGTCTGTTAGACTTCGTACTTATAGTAGACGAAGTCATAGAGGAGAGTAGGTGAAGTAAAAAAGAGTATTATTATAGTAAAAGTGAACTACGAGAAAATCCAGTGGATTGACAACTCTTGTATTACATGATGTAGGTTATGCTTCTATAGTAGGTGGATCAGCTAGATTTGGACATGTTTGGAATCATCTGCATTATCATTATTAGTAAATAGAAACCCCGCTCAGGAAATAATCCAACCAGAGGACGTAGACAAAGAGACCCAATGACCCTATTCTTATTTCTTATAATTGTTAAGGGGCTAGCACGAATGGTTAGGTAACTAAGAATCACATATTTCAAAGGGTGAATATTCGGAATAATGGAATAAAAATAAATTTATCATAGTTTGTTGATAACACACTATTTTTATGTGAGACAAATATTAAAAATATCATGGTCATAAAAATTATGTTAACATTGGTAGAAAAATGACCTTTTACGTTGGTTCTGAAAGACATTCTACATTGATTCTATAATCGACGTAGATGTAGACGACGTAGAAAGTCTCTGACATATAACGTCAGTTATGTAATTGACGTAATATGTATGTCACTACGTCGGTTGAAAATAGAAACTGACATCATATACCCAACTAAAATAACTGAATTACAGCGTAAGAGGTAGATACTACGACAGTTGTAAACCAATGTAATAGAGGACTTTTTACGTCAATTGTAAGCTACAATCGACATAAAAAGTCCTCTATTACATCGGTTGTAAGCTACAACCGACATAAAAAAAATCCTCTATTACATTGGTTGTAGCTTACAACCGATGTAAACAGTCATTTTTTTTTAAAATAACGGCTTGATAAGTCTCTGATTGATATAAGAAAACGACACAAAAAATTTTAGAATTTTCTAGCAAATATAGATATGTGAAATAAAAGGCTATAATCTAAAAAAATAGGTGAACAATAACACAAAAAACAAATCCTAAACGATGGAATTTTGGAATTTTCAAAGGCCCAACAATCTTCGTTGGGAATTCATTACCCCATTTCGAACAACTTTCATTTTTGGAGCATCTCAATCCGAGCTCTCTATCAAAAGTTATGGCCGTTTGAAGTTTTTTCGTTCTAAATTTTTGAAACCCTAAATCTATGATAAACCTATACAATGTAAGAACTTTACCATCAAATATATACTAAATCAAGATGCTGATAAAAAATTTGGGTCAAAAATAAATTCCTAACCATTTTTAATGAATTTGACAAAAATACTAACCTTTTGAAAAAGAGAAGGGACATGAGGTATCGAACCAAGCATTCAACCGAGACAACCACAAAGTTTTTGCATACCAAATGAATGTGAAAGAAGCCGAAAATGAGCAACAAAGATGCAAATGAAAACCAGTGAGAAGAGAAAGCAGCACCACGCGAAATACAAATGAAAACTAGTGAGAGGAGAAGGCAACGAGGCTGAGGAGGAGGCAATGAGGCTGAGAAGGCAACGAGGCTGAGGAGGAGGCAACGAAGACCGAGAGGAGAAGACAAAGAGGCTAAGGAGGAGGAGGTGAACGAGAATAAAATGTAAGTGAAAAATGATATTCAAGAGTTAATACTCTCTTGATATCTCTAATTTTAACTCGAGAGACATACTACGTCGGTTGGGAGCTCCCAACCGATGTAGTATCTGACCAAATTTTACTAAATTTTCTTTAAAATTCACTCGTGCGCCAAGAGGAAAATATTATGTCTATTAGAAAGTCCCAACAGACGTAATATGGCTACATACTACGTCGATTGGCACCTCCCAACTGACGTAGTATTTTTAGCACCATTACAAAGTTTTCAAATTTTAAATTTTTACTTTTTTCAGTCTTTTCTATATCGGTTGTGAGTGACAACCGACGTAAAGTATGGTGTATTACATCGAGTTTGAGTTAAACGACGTAATATCTCTTTAAATATTTACAAAAATGTCACCGCATTTTTGTTTACATCGATTCTATTTTAACTGATGTATTAGCTTGACGTAGAATGTGTTTTTTGTACTAGTGTAAAGTATTTTGAGCTCGTATCAAGACTAAGGATCAACTTCCATAAGAACAACATAGAAGGCTTGGGGTTACCAAAGGATTTAATGGAAAGTTATTCAAAGATCTTAAATTACAACCAAATGTTTATTTTTCTTACGTACTTAGATCTACTAATAGGGAGGAATCCAAGAAAAAGAATTGTTACTATATTCTAGAACAAACAATTTAATAGTTTATACATATCCAATGGTTTTGCTTTTTGTACACAAGGAGGACATGTAATATAGTATAATTATACCGTGAAGATAGAGACTGGTTAGTCTATATGGCCATGGAATTGTTAGGTTATAGGTGTATGCTTAAGTGGCTTGTGATTTTGAGGTCAGAAAATACTAATTTGGTGTTATGTATGTAAATCATCTGAAACAAATTTTTTTAAGACATGTGTATTGGTTTCTGCTAATCAACACATTGTAGAATTCGTGATGTATTTTGTGTAAAGGATTGAAACATTCGTTTCTTTCATATTAATTTATCATTTGTTGTTGATAAAAGAATATATACACATATTTTATACAAAAACTTATATATATATATATATAAAATAAATAATTTAAGAAATTAATTTTATTTAATTTGAAAAATTATAATTAATAGAATGTGTACTCAAATTTAAATTAATTTGTACCATCAGTTTTACATCAGAGATTTAAAAGAGAAAAAGAAATTTGGATTATATTAACTAATTTTATATGAAATTGCTAGGTCCCATTGTTAGGAAATTATATTTCCTTAGTCTAATTGTGGGCTATATATTTATTTATATATAATTATATATGTTGTTGATTTCCCTAACGTTTGAAATCGTTCATCATTAAGATAGTTTTAATGACACCCCATAATTTCTTGGATAATTGGTTTGATGGGAATCATTTTCTGAGAGGTTAACTGAATAAAAGGGGAGGTAAAGGGTTGGTCCCCAATATACCAAAATAAAAAAACTTTGAGGTCTTTTATCCCATAAAAAGAGTCACTCTAAAGTCCAGTAAGAGAAACAAGGAGGATTTTGGTTGAGGAAGATCATAATCATATCGAGTATTCTATCTTTATCCATGGATTCAGGTATGTGACTCTTCTATTGGATTATGACTCTCAATAATTTAATATGATGACTAAATTCATTATTCAGAAAATTTATTATGTAATTTCTTATCAAGTGGTATCACAGCCTCGTTCATGTTAAATTAGTGAGAATAAAGTTTTATCATTGAATTGAATTATGTTGGTATTATACCGGTTTGGAATTAAAAAATAAACGCACATAATTTTGTTTGATGTTTACACCTTTCGTCTTATCTTATATAAGTTGTTTTATTGTATTGTGGCCTTGGTTCCTATATGTTGCAATATTTGTTGGTTAATTGCCTTGAAAACATATGTAATATTTTTCGATGTTGAATACGATTCACTGATCTAAGCCTTTATTTCCATTGTAATATCTACTGCCCATATGCAATGTTTTTTTATATATACATATGCAAATTTTTTTGTATGATGCTTATTATTTATGCGGATAATAAACGGTCCAAAGAAAGTTTATTGTTTGGCTACATAATAAATATTGAACGTTCAGTTTATATATTTATTTATTTTTTAATTATGCAAGACTAATCGACCCAAAGGAAGATTATTATTTGGCTAATATGATGCTTATTATTTATGCGAATAATAAATGACCCAAATGAAGTTTATTGTCTGGCCAAATAATAAACATTGAACCTTTAGTTTATATATTTATTTATTTTTTAATTATGTGAGCACTTATCAACTCAAAGGAAGATTATTTATTTGGCTAATATGATGCTTATTATTTATGTTAATAATAAACGGCTCAAAGGAAGTTTGTTGTTTGGCCAAATAATAAACATTGAACCTTCAGTTTATATATTTATTTATTTTTTATTTAATTATGCAAGCACTAATCAGTCCAAAGGAAGATTATTGTTTGGCTAATTGATAGAAAATATATGCAGTAATAAATAGGTTGCAAATTCTCAAGTTTCCATGTGAACATTGAGTCGGTCCAAAGAAAGGCTTAATGTTTAACAAGATTTCTTTTGACAATATTTGATTATTGCAATGAGAGTACTACTTACAATTAATTTTTCTATCCAAAGATTAAAAATTAATGTTGTTCCAGGTATCTCAGTATGAATTTTCTCATTATTCTTGCTTACAATATTTTGATGGATACAATTGTTGTTGCTTCAGCTTCAGTTTCCAATGTTTCTAGTCAAGTTAGCAGCATCCCTATGTTAAATGGTACAAACTTCAAAGTTTGGAAAGACACCAGAGATTGTCCTTGGTTGTCTGGATTTGGACATAGCTCTTTGTCAAGACAAATCCATTGCTACTGAAGAAAATGCTAATGAGGCTAAAATAGAGAAATGGGAGCAATCCAATCGAATGAGTGTAATGATTATGAAACACTTTATTCTCAAAGCATTTCGGGACTCTATTACTGAAGATAGCAATGCTAAAAAATTCCTAGAGGACGTTCAACAATTCTTTGCCAAAAATGAAAAGGCAGAGGCAAGTAATCTTTTAAGCAAACTTGTCTTTATGGGGTATAAAGGCAAAGGGAACATAAGGGCGTACATTACGGAAATGTCTCATCTTGCTTCAAAATTGAAAGCACTAAAGTTAGAGTTGTCTGAAGACTTACTCGTGCATTTGATTTTGATTTCTCTTCCTGCACACTTTGGCCAATTCAAAGTGAGTTATAATACTCTAAATGATATTTGGTCCTTGAATGAGCTAATATCTCACTGTGTGCAAGAGGAAGAGATATTACAACGAGAACATAAAGAAAGTGCTCATATGGCTTCGTCCTATCAGCATAAAAGAAAGCGTGAGGCTACTGTGGTTACACCTTCCCAATAGAAAAGACAAAGAAACATGATGTTTCAACTTGTTTCTTCTGCAAGAAGACAGGACACGTTAAAAAGGATTGTGTCAAATATGCCGCTTGGCGAGCAAAGAAGGGTATGATTCTTGCTTTTGTTTGTTTTGAAGTTAATTTAAGTTTTGCACCTATGGACACTTGGTGGGTAGATTTTGGTGCTATTACTCATATAAGTGTTGCTATGCAGGGTTGCCTGTGGAGCCAACCACCAAGTGATGCTGAAAGATTCATCTATGTGGCGAATGGCAATAGAGTTGCAGTGGAAGCTATAGGAACCTTCAAATTATGTTTTTAAGACTGGATTGTTTTCGGATTTATTTGAGATGTTCTATGTATTGTCTTTTAGATGTAATTTAGTTTCTGTTTCTCGTTTGGACAAATCTGGTTATCATTGTTCTTTCAAAAATAATAAAGTTAGTCTATTCCAAAACTCAAATATTATTTGTTCCAGTTTTTTAATTGATAATTTGTATAAGCTTGATTTAAATTTCTGCAATTAAATACTGCAAACAAGTTCAAGAAGTACAAAATGAAAACTAAATGAGAATTCTGCCTCATTATGGCATAAGCGTTTAGGCCACATCTCTAAACAAAGAATTCAGAGGCTTATAGTAGATGGAATTCTTGAACCCTTAGATTTTAAAGAATTTTCAAGTCTGTATTGAATGTGTCAGGGGGAAAAAACAAATGAAAGGAAACTAAGCGCAAAGAGAGCTAAAGATGTCTTAGAACTAATACATATTGAAATATGTGGTTCGTTTCCTACTGCATCATGGAATGGACAACAATATTTTATTACATTTATAGACGATTACTTTCGTTATAGGTACTTATATTTAATTCATGGAAAGTCCCAATCCTTGGATGTTTTTAAGTCTTTCAAAGCTGAAGTTGAACTCCAACTTGGAAAGAAAATCAAAGCTACAAATCTGACCGTGGTGGTGAATACTACAGAAGATATGATGGATTAGGAGAACAACATCCAGGACCTTTTGCATTTTTTTCTAAAAGAGTGCAGAATTGTTCCACAATACACCATGCGTAGCAAACCCAATATGAATGGTGTTGCAGAACGAAGGAACTGAACACTTAAGGATATGGTGAGAAGTATGATCAATCATTCCACCTTGCCTGAATCACTTTGGAGAGAAGCTTTAAGACCGTAGTGTACATCCTTAACAGAGTACCAAGCAAAGTAGTTAACAAAACCCTTACGAACTCTGGACTAATACAAAGCCTAGCCTAAAACATTTACACATTTGGGGATGTCCAGGTTAGGCACGACCTTATAAGTCGCATGTAAGAAAAGTGGACTCAAGAACAGTTAGCTGCTATTTTGTTGGCTATGCTGAACGCTCACGAGGATATGAGTTTTATGATCCTATATCAAGATTAATTTTTGAATGAGAAATGCAATATTTCTTGAGGATGTTAAGTTTGGAGGGGAAGAAAACATTAGGAATGTTGTTTTTGATGATGAATCTATTATTGATAATGATCAGGTATTCATACCTATTATTATTTAGGAAACATTTATAGAACAAGACAACAATGAGAATCCTCCTCAAATACAACCTATAGAACAAACTTAACAACCTCAATAAGTGTCATTAAGAAGATCTATCAGAGAAAGGACAAGTGCTATTTTGGATGAATACCTTGTGTACCTCCAAGAACATGAGGATGACATTAGTTTAACAGAAGAAGACCCGATCAATTTCTATCAAGCCATGAAAAGTTCTAATTCTCAAAAGTGAATTGGTGCCATGGAGGAGGAGATTAAGTCTATGAGAGAGTGATGTTTGGGATCTAGTAGAATTATCCGAAGGTGTGAAACCCATTAATTGTAAATGAATATTTAAAAAGGGATTCTATCGGTAATATCGAAAGATATAAAGCTCGTCTAGTTGATAAGGGATTTACTCAAAGGGAAGGCATAAATTATAAACAAACTTTTTCTCCAGTATCTTCAGAATATTCTTTTAGAACAATAATGGCATTAGTAGCTCATTTTGATTTAAAGCTACATCAGATGGATGTTAAGACTACATTTCTTAATAGAGACATTGATGAGACAATTTATATGGTGCAACCATAAAACTTTGTGTCAAGTAATTTAAAGTCTATGGTCTGAAAATTAAAGAAATCCATCTACAGTCTCAAACAGGCTTCCCATAAATGGTATCACAAGTTTCATCAGGTTATGACCTCATATGGCTTTGAGGCAAATATTGTTGATGATTGTGTATAGTACAAGTTCAGTGGGAGTAAATATGTATTCTTAATCTTGTATGTCGACACAACCGTGGCTAAAAGAGATAAGTTTAGTCTCAAACAGTATCCCAGAATGATCTTGAAAGGACAATAATGCATGATAAACCTTATGCATCAGCAATAGGGAACTTAATGTATGCTCAAGTCTGCACATGTCTTGATACAACATTAATGGTGGAAGTTCTAGGCAGATACTTGAGCATGAGGTATCTAACCATGGCATATGGTTGCGAAACTTTGTCACCAGGATTCGTGTGGTAGATGGCATTGAAAAACCATTGAAGATTTATTGTGACAATAATTCAGTAGTGCTTTACTCCAACAACAACAAGAGCTTAATAAAGTCAAAATATTAATTTTTTGGTTGTTAAGGAGAGAGTTCAAGAAAAATATATTCCCATAGAACATATAGGAACAAAGTTTATGCTAGCAGACCCATTAACCGAAGGATTGATCCCTAAAGTCTTTCATGAGCATATTGCTCATATGGATATCACTGTTGATGATAACTTGGTTTAGTCGGGTTATTTTTGTATACTTTATATGTTTTATGTCAAACATTGTACTATTTAATTTTCTACAAAATAAAAGATGATGATTTACATTATGTTGTTTGCAATGTTGATATTGCAAATTTTGGGTAGATCTTAATGAAGATTTTTTAAAGTTGGACCAGTTGGAAATAGACAAGCATGAGATCAAATTTTATGTGATTTTCATGTTACTCATTCAAACTTGATCTATGTTGTTGAGTATATCAGTTTGGTAATCATTGTGGTTCAGTTGCGAATTTAATGTGATGAAAGTAGCGGTAATTCGATTATTGGTATATGAGATGGACCAGATTGTTTAAGTAGTTAAGGACAAATAGCATTTGGTATGTGCACTTATGATTTATTTTGTGATATGATTATTTCAGGACAATATATATAGCCCAAGTGGAGATTGTTAGGAAATTATATTTCCTTAGTCTAATTGCGGGCTATATATTTATTTATATATAATTATATTAATTGTTGATTTCCTTAACGTTTGAAATCGTTCGTCATTAAGATAGTTTTAGTGACACCTCCTAATTTCTCGGATAATTGGTTTAATGAGAATCATCTGAGAGGTTAATAGAATAAAAGGGAGGTAAATAATTGGTCCCAAATATACCAAAATAAAAAAACTTTGTAGTCTCTTACCCTGTCAAAAGAGTCACTCTGAAGTCCAACAAGAGGAATAAGGAGGATTTTGGTTGAGGAAGATCATAACTATATCGAGTATTCTATCTTCATCTATAGATTCAGGTATGTGACTCTTCTATTGAAATGGATTATGACTATCAATAATTTAATATGGTGACTAAATTAATTATTATCACCCATTTATTCCTATTAACCGTTACGAAAACACTTGTCCTTCTAAAATAAAAAAGTAAAAAAAATATTTTTATAATATTTATTTTTTCATTTTCCTTATGTTTCTTTTTTTAAAATGACAAAAACAAAAAATATATATATATATATATATATATATATATACACACACATAAATAAATGACTTCTCGATAAATTGAATAGTTATCCACCATAAAACAAATTACATTCTCGAGTTTGCAATGGAATCTGGACACCAAAATTGTACAGTAATCTTCCGAGAACAATAATCATATTTCTGTAGGTCCTTCATGATTCAACTACGATATCCTTAACAGGTTTTATTATTGTTACATTTATTATCCTTGCAACATCTATTTATGTTAACCCAATGTATGCTATTATGCAACTAAACTAGCCTATCTTTAGAATTAGAAAGATATTTTATATGTATATAGATGTAGATGGGTGTGTAAAAATATATAATTATTCGGGACTCTTTGTAGTTATATATATATATATATATATATATATATAT
>Ga0209489_108445_pt1 | contig 14021 bp, 5 predicted proteins | sample SiratrowhiteBW_FD_187527 | JGI IMG/M metagenome (GOLD analysis project Ga0209489, IMG submission 187527) | Root nodule microbial communities of legume samples collected from California, USA - Siratro white BW (SPAdes) (version 2) | ecosystem: Host-associated > Plants > Roots > Nodule | place: USA... | reverse complement strand
TTTTTTTTTTTTATTTCTCATAAATAATATAAAAACAACACTTAGTATTTGTTATATATACTATTTTGAATCACAATATATTTTGAATAAGAAAGATTCAACTGATGTCGGAAAGTCAGATATTTCCTTAAGAAGAATTCATTGTCTGTAATACAATCTAGAATCTTTTTTCAGAAACACACGAATAGTTGTCGTGTTGCATGTTTGTTTAGAAAGACGAGTAGCTGTTATGTTGCATGTTTGTGCAGATAGACGAATAACTTTGGCGCATGCAGAAACATTTATAGAATATGCAATACACGTGTTCTTTATCATTTTCAGCATTATTCCTACTTCCACTCTTAGGCGCACAATCAGCTTTCTACCTCCACAAACATCAACATAATTTAGTTGTCATTCTTTCATTAAAAAAATAAATAAAACCAGTTATACGTCACTCTGCTGACGTTATTGTAAATTATTATTAATACTTGTATGTAATGATGATGTTGGATACTTAACCAACTAATTAACAATAATTAACAAAAATGTATTTATATTATATATATATATATATATATATATATATATATATATATATATAAAGAGCAAAATAAACTTTAAATGAAGAGAAATTATTTAGTTCTCACATATCTTTGATATAAATATCATGTTTCATTACTGTTACCAAAATAATGGATAGTTTAAATATAAATAAATATCTTTATTCATATTTATCTTTTATTATTTGATAAGAGAAATGATTTTTCATATTAGAAAATATAAAGTCAAAGTTTATTGTAATTCGTATTAAACTTTTTAAATGATTTTATAATAATATACATATATCATAATATATCAAACAACAACACCTACCAATTATTTATTATTAGTATTATTATTATTATTATTATTATAAATTTTATTTAAAATAGTATATTGTAACAATAATAATTTTCTCTTAACAGAACTTAATCGGAAAAAAAGTATATATGATTTAAGATGGTGTATCAAATTATGTCTTTTAACGATAATTAGTTTTGTTTTTTATAAATTCAGACATGTGTTTTTACTTCTTTTATGTCTCATTAATTACCCTGTCAATAACGCAGTTACCTAATTAATTATTCGAATAATAAATGTCTCGAAAGAGTATGAAAAATTAATTAATCACGTCAAAACGAGTCCACTACCTTCTTGAAAATCGAAAACTTCGGGAGCTATAAATTATGACAAAGTAGGCCAAAGACGGTAGGAGAAAAACAATCTTAATTAACACAACATTAAATTCTCAAATAATATATTATTTATCTTTATTACCATGACAGTTACATAGTTAGTTAATTACTCTGACAATAATGTTTTCTCTGATCACAATTACCCAATTACCGTGACAATAAAACAATTATCCAATTATCCTGATAATAACAGTATGAAAAGAGTGTGGAAAATTAATTAAGAAATCTTACACTTTTTCAAGTTATAATATATAATAATGTTCAAATCTAATACTTTTTCAAGTAATAATTATATATAATAATGCTTCACCTATTATCCTGACAATAAGACATTTACTTAATTATTCTATTTTTTTTTCTAATCACAGTTACCTAGTTATCCAGAAATAATAACAACACAGTTACCTATTTACTAATTACCCTGACAATAACCAACTTACCTAAGTATCCTGATAATAACAATTTAGAAAGAGTGTGAAAAATTAACTAATCACATTAAAACTACAGTATTTGATATTTATATAATTTGATATTTATATAAGGAAGAAGAAGCTGACGCTGGAGGACATATCATAACAGCTTGAACTTAAGTATCAAAATACCTTTCATAAGTATCTGGACCTGATCTGTAACAATTATAGGATGGAAAGGTTTGGTTTTTGTACTAAATAAATTAGATGGATAAAAGATTGTTTGAAATCAGCTTTTTATCTGTTCTGGTGAATAGGAGTCCAATTAAGATATTCTCTAACAAAAGGAATTAGATAAGGAGATCTTTTTTTTTTTTTTAATTGTAATTGAGGGATTAGCTAGGTTAGTTAGGGGAGCAGTTTAGAAGAACAAGTTAAAAGGGCTTTTGGTGGGTAACAAAAATGTGCAAGTACACATGTTGCAATTCACTGATGACACATTATTTAGGTGTACAGATAAACTTAAAAAATATTTTGGTTATGAAAAGTATTATGCGTATGTTTGAACTAGCATCCAGCTTGGAAATCAATTTTTACAAGACAAAATTGGGAAGGTGTGGAATAGACCACTCAATAATGAATGCTTTTTTAGACGTTTTGAACTGCAAAAAAATGGAAATTCCATTCACTTATTTAGGTGTTTCGGTAGGGGGAACCATAGGAGGGCATGTTCTGGAGGGATATGATATTAAAAGTTAGAAAAATATTATCCAAATGGAAAGGTAGACACTTAAGTTTTGCAGGCAGAATAACACTCCTTTTAAGTTTGTTATTATAGCATTGTGTGGAGGAGAGGGAGAGGAATCATAATTAGATTTTGGAAGGATAGTTGATGATAGATCGCCCACTCATTAATAAATATTCCAGAATTTATGCTAATTTTATAGTTGAGTTAAGGAGAACATAATAGGGAATATGGGCAAGTGGGATAATGGTGTTTTGAAATGAAACTAAGGATGGCATAAACAGTGGTTCCAGTGAGAGAAAAATCTAGTAGAGAATTTTATGAAAGTTCTAGAAAAGAAAAATTTTAAGTGGTCTTGGATAGATGACAAAGTTAATACCTATTCGGTCAAATCAGCTTATGAGATAATTAGAAATTCAAATCTAGAAGAGAAGAAAACTATTTACAGAACTGTGGAAAACAAAAGCTATATAGCAAGGGTTGTACACTTTGTTTGAAAAATGCTGATTAATAAATGTCTGGAAAGAGTGTGAAAAATTAATTAATCACATCAAAACCATTGCACTACTTTCTTGAAAATCGAAAACTTGAGGAGCTATAAATTATAAATTATGACAAAGTAGGCGGATAGGAGAAGGATCATTCGACTACTGTATAAAAACAATCTTAATTAACACAACATTAAATTCTCAAATAATATATTATTTATCCTTATTACCATGACAATTACGTAGTTAGTTAATTATTCTCACAATAATGTTTTCTCTGATGACAATTACCTAATTACCGTGACAATAAAACAATTACCCAATTATCTTGATAATAACAATATAGAAAGAGTGTGAAAAATTAATTAAGAAATCTGACACTTTTTTAAGTTATAATATATAATAATGTTCAAATCTAATACTTTTCAGGTAATAATTATATATAATAATGCTTCACCTATTATCCTGACAATAACACATTTACTTAATTATTCTATTTTTTTTCTAATAACAGTTACCTAATTATCCCGATAATAACAACCCGGTAATTACTAATTACCCTGACAATAACCCACTTACTTAACTATCATGATAATAACAATTTAGAAAGAGTGTGAAAAATTAACTAATCACATTAAACCTGCAGTATTTGATATTTATATAAGGAAGAAGAAGCTGTGTATTCCAATAAAACACAACAACCTGTGTGAAAATAAATAGTAAAAATTACCATGTAAAATACAAAGAAATTATAAATTAAAAATTCATATAAAATTTAATATTGAACTTAAAAATAAATAAATAAAATATTGAAATAATTTAGAAATTTAAATTCATTATAGAATATTTACAATATTTATGTAAACTTAAAGTTAATTAAAATATTTTATTTTTTTTTTAAATTATTTTCAAATATAATTTTAAAATTAAATTTTTTTAATTTAATAATAATGTATTAATGTTAAATTTTTTGAGACCTTAAAACTTAAAGCAGTTATTTTACTTATTTGGACCTTGAGCCAATCTTATAACCCATTTATTACTTTCTTATAAATAGAAGTATAATAGGATGAAAATAATATTGAGTAATCTTGAAAGATAGAAAAGTAATGTTTACTATCATGACTAATCAAATTGATTTAGTAAACTCATGTAATTGGAACAATTTGAAGAACTTTTTGAATGCAAACTCACTTGGTAACGTAGAAGTCAATGAGAAGATTTTCATTAAACTCTCCTCTTTATTTTGAATTTTAATATCTTTTTTTTATATAATATTACTTTTTACTTTAATTTTATTTCAATATTTTGACCTTTCTTTAATTTTTTTTATTTAATATAATTTTTTAACTAATAATAATGACTATCCACACAGAATATATATAATAATATGTTAATCAATATAAAGAGATATATTTACTCAATTTAAAAGAAATATAACAAAATTTTAAATATTATTATAATAATGAATAGAGAAAATTATTAAATCTTATGTAATTGATGTTTGAATATCTTTCATCAAGAAAATTATGGTTTTTATTATGAAAGATTAAAATTATTAAAAAATATTTATGTACATACATATATATTTGAAATTAAAGAATAACATGATATCTCTCGAGTTAAATGATTTAATAAAGTTGTGTGGTGAATGATTATATTCCAATGAAATGTTAATTTTTCTTGTTCAAATAGTATTTTAAACAGTAATATTCACACGGTTAACTGCGTTTCTTGAATTTATTTATTTTTTACAACATTGCTCATGGAAATAAAGTGATTTTATTTTGTTGTTGAATTGTTAAATGCGATAAAAATTTGATAACCTTTCTAATAATAAAATATAATATCTAAATAATCAAAATAAAAATAACTAAAAGTTTGAAATAAAATAATAATACGCATAATTATTAGATATTATGAAAGTTGTTAAGATATTATAATACTTTTAAATTCTTGAATAACTAAAATATTTTCACCATACTAAAGGTTATTAATTTTGAAAGTAATTTCTTTAATTATATATTGCGGCTTTTTATTATTTCGCAGTTAAATTATTTAATAAAGTAATATTTGAATATTTAACAAGGAAAAAAAAGATTATCACTTTCTTCACATAAATAATCTTGGGAAAAATTCTATTATTTATTACACTATTTATTCATAAATTTTATTGATTCAAACAATATATTAACTTTATAACCCAATAGAATCATATAATAATAATTTAGTATTATTATCATTTTAAATCCAATTACAATTTTTTAGTTATTTTCATCTGTGTAGTAATTCTTCTTCTTAGCATTTTGTTAAGGAAATTTGAACGTAGTCATATATGGATCAAAATTTAAATTCATAATTGGTTTTTTTTTAATAATATTGAACATTTAATGATTATTAATATTGTAATAATTATTACATATATAAAGAGAAAAATAAACTTTAAATGAAGAGAAATTATTTAGTTCTCACATATCTTTGATATAATTATCATGTTTCATTACTGTTACCAAAATAATGGATAGTTTAATATAAATAAATACCTTTATTCATATTTATGATGGTGTATCAAATTATGTCTTTTAACGATAATTAGTTTTATTTTTTATAAATTCAGAAATGTGTTTTTACGTCTTTTATGTCTCATTCATTATTTTTAATTTCATTTACAGGAGTGCTAAACAAAATCTTTTGTCATCTGACAATAACATTATTTTTCTTTCTGATTGCAGTTAGCTAATTATCCGGTACTCTTTCAATAACGCAGTTACCTAATTAATTATTCAAATAATAAATGTCTGGAAAGATTGTGAAAAATTAATTAATCACATCAAAACGAGTGCATTACCTTCTTGAAGATCGAAAATTTCAGGAGCTATAAATTATGACCAAATAGGCCAAAGACGGTAGGAGAAGATCATTGGACGATTGTATAAAAACAATCTTAATTAACACAACATTAAATTCTCAAATAATATATTATTTATTCTTATAACCATAACAATTACATAGTTACAATAATGTTTTCTCTGACCACAATTACCTAATTACCTTGACAATAATACAATTACCCAATTATCTTGATAATAACAATATGGGAAGAGTGTGAAAAATTAATTAAAAAATGTGACTTTTTCAAGTTATAATATATAATAATGTTCAAATCTAATACTTTTCAGATAATAATTATATATAATAATACTTTACCTATTATCCTGAGAATAACATATTTACTTAATTATTCTATTCTTTTTTCTAATCACATACCTAATTATCCTGATAATAACAACACAGTTATGTAGTATGTTAAAAATAATTAATACATTCAAAAAAATTTAATTAAAAAAATAACACGTCTATAAAAAGGTAAACAAAAAAAATATTAACATGTCCAAAAAAATTTAAAAAAAAATTCTTAAATCTAGAAAAAAAATTTAATACTAAAGTGATGTTACCTAGTACGATTTCATTAAAAAAAATCAATCCTAAAATCGTATTACGTATATGATTCCATAAAAATCAATGCTTATTTAACATGACTTTTAATATGAAAAAAAATTCTTCGAAATAAAAATCCTCTTTGTAAACAATACTTCTACTTTTAAAGTCTTCACAGTTGACATCATTTAACCCAATTTCATTATTTTTTAAAATTTTCCCATTTTCATAAAAACCATTTAAAAATGCTAACAGTTATGTATAATTATGTAAAAAAGTCCGGTTTCTCACTGCTTTTTCAAAATTGATACAATCAAATTTACAAGAAATGATACAAATCCTGAGCGACTTATATTTGTAATTACCATGAAATTTTGAAACTTAAACAAAAATTGTGTACAAAAATAATTTTGTACGTAGTTAAATAATAATTTAAGAAATGTGACATTTTTAAGATAATAATTATACCTATTAATATTTTTTTTTCTGATTTTTTGAATGCAGTTACCTAATGAAAAGATAAATATAATTTTGTATTTTATGGTAGATAAACAGCCATTTATTAAGAAAACTGATATTTTTCAGACAATAATTATATATTAATGTTTTTTTTAATTTTTTAATACAATTATCTAATTACTTTGTTGATTATAACTATATATGTATATATTAATGTTTTTTTTTCTGAATTTTTAAATACAATTATCTAATTACTTTGTTGACCATAATTACGGTTGATTATGAGTTATCTAATTACTAATTATTCTGATAATGAAAAAAATTATAGATATATAGTTACTTAATCACTGATTATCTTTACAATAAGAAGAAGCTGAGAAAAGATAGAGGAAAGGTAATCTGAACCTATTTTAGTAGAACTCCATATCAAAATACCTTGTATAGGTATCCTGATCTAATTAAGAGGAAGTGCTGTATCAAAAAATGAAAGATCATTTTAAAAATTAAAAACTTCAAGACCTATAAATTATGAGAGTGTAAACTGAAGACAAAATTGGAGAAAGATCATTTGATGTTGATATAATAACATTTTAATTAATACAACATTAAATACTTAAATAATATATTATTTATTTTTGTTCAAAAATCACATACACTCCAATTTAATATGAAAAACTAACTTATTTCCAAAATTATTGATTAATTTTATATTTTATGAAATATCAAATATTACAACAAGTTTTCATCATAAAATTTATTCTTAAAAAATATATAATAATTTTGAATTTAAATATGATCTTTAAAAAAATTATTAATTATAAAGTTCACATCAAACGAGAATAAAATATCATCAAAATAAATAGAAATTTATTTTGATTGAGATTCTCATCCATCAAATATATTAATGACAAATTTTCTATTAAATATGTCAAAGAATATATATAAATGAGATACTTCTTTATTATTCAATTTCATACGAAAAGAATGATTATAATTATGTCCACTTAATATAATCTTTTTATGTAACTAAATTAATTTTCCCTACATTTTATATGCGTAATTAAAAGATCATCCGGTATGTGATTTCAACTGCGGTATATTATCTTCTATCGATGATGTCCTGTGATGTTATTTGGCTGGTAGCTCGCTGTTCTCGGATTGGTAAGTCAAACAATATTGTTTGGATTTATATTATAAAACCTATATAAAAATTTAAAAGCTAATGCAAAATCAATTTTTATTTAAAAACCAATTAAATAATGTAATATAACATTTATAAATGTATATTGAATTTAAAAGACATGTACATTACAACTCGTTAAATTACGAGAGTAAATAATTAAATTTAATTGATTTTCAAAAATTTTGTTAAATAAATTTATTTACGTTTTAATGTTATTGGATGAAAATAAATTTTTAAGCAAAATTCACGTCATTTTACATCATCTCTATTTGGCCAAAATCATCTTGCTAGATGGAGACTTAGGCTTATTGTCCCTAATTCACATAATTGTCAATGTGATGAAAGGATTATAGAAACGTAAAACTCATAATTTTTACCTTATTCTTTCCAATTTAAATCAGTATAGACATTTCAATTAACACATATACCCAACCAAAATGATAACTTAAATATCACATGTCAACTTTTACTATCTAAATTATATATTTCACATGCAAGATAAATTATTAATATTAAATAACTAATAACAATTAAGAACATATACAAAAATATAATATTTTTACAGGAACAATAATCAAGATCAAGATTTTAACACCCCGAAATATATTCAACTTAAAGCGTTAACATTTACGTAAAGTATATAGTATCTTAAAATACGTATTATACAGACATATAGTTATATAAAATACATTAATTTATGAAATAAAATTTGAAATACAAGTCTAAATTTTTTAAGACATTTTAGTATCCACGTCAGTATCTTCTCATGTACGTAGTGTTAGTATCAGTGAGTTGCTATGAAGATTTGATGAAGCCAACCATGTGATGAAGTTCAAGACCTTATGATCATATGTGGACTACATGGAGTTTGCTTGAAGATTGGAGGAGCTCAGTCTAGAACTTAGGATTGTGTGTTGTGTCAAGTTTGAGTTCAAATCAATTATGCATGCAATATTAATCAAGGATAAGCTCCATAAGTTTTTCTGATTTAACAAAGGATTTGAGAAATCATTAAAATCAAAACTTGAGTTTTGAATAACTGTTTTAACTAACTCGAGAAAAATAATCGACTGTTCGACAAAACAATCAATTGAATTTTAAGACAGTTGTCTATAAATAGTTGGCGTATTTTTTAAAACAGACATGAAATCATTCTAAACATTTTCTGAGCAAGAAAATTGAGTTTTCAAAGAGAGAAAAACGCCTTCTTGTCTAGTGATGAAGATCATTCCATCTATTTCATCAAGAACTATTTTTCTGAATACTGTTGGAGCTTTGAATTGACTGGGACTGATCTGATCATCAGACTAAGCCTTCTATACCATTTTTTCATTACTTTTGTAACATGTTGTATAGAAATGCTTGTATTGTTGAGTTTGTGATAATTCTTTCACTGTGCTAGATTCTATTTTGGTGAGTTACCTGGTGTGGTAAGTCTGTTTGTACAGTGGGTTCTGTACAGGTTGTAACTTGCTGAGGGGATCAGTAAGGGGCATTCTGGAATATACAGTGGAGTATGTATAGTTCCAGGTTCTGCTGTAGGTTTCAGCAAAGGGTTTGCTTCGGAAGCAGTGTATTCTTACGGGTTGCAAGTGATTGAATTGCCGTAAACTAACCTGGTTTGATCTTTTATAGTGGAAATCCTTACTGTGGAGTAAGGGACTAGACGAGCCCTTGAGGAAGGGTGAACCAGGATAAGTGTGTGTGTTCTTGCTATTTCTTGCTCACCTCTTTACAGTTCTTGTTAATTTTCTTGATTTTTCATAATCTGATAAAAACTCATTAATTAGTTTAATTGATTGGTCATTGTTAATATTTGAGTGTCTCTTAAATCATATAATACATCTATACACAGTTTATTCGATTCTCTTCTGAAACAAATAGTTTTCTAATTCACTGGGTTTTCTATTCATCAGTCTCTTTTTTCACCAAAGTTGACTTTTCCACAATTAGTAGTTAAAAACAATTTTCAAATATTAAACAAAGTCTATCTAGTTTAGTAAAAGGTTCTTGAATCAGTAATTCATTATAAACTTGGATTTGATCGAATTCTTTGATTTCTTGAATTAATCTTTAACAACTGGTTTTACTGTACACTATTCTTCCAGGAACTTGCTTAACAGTCTACTGATTTTCCAGAATTAAAATCTGTCTTCAGTTTACTGATTCTGTGTTATTGATTATTATTCTGGAATTAGTTTTGAACCTTTGCTGATTGCATGTTATATCATCTTGAATAATTTCTTTAAAGATTTTTCATTCCTCACATTGAAAAATACATTTGCAAAAATTTTTTAAAGATGTTCAATTCACCCCCTCTAGAACTTAGCCAAAACTTATTTTACACGAAGTACAATCATCGTAGTTTACCAAACAGAAAATGATTCGTACATAAGTACTTATGGATTTTTTTCGTAGATAAAATTTGTATATAATATATTCGTAGGTAAAATTCGTAGGTAATGTTAAATTTACCTATAGATGAAAATTCGTAAGTAATAATTCGTAAGTAAATTCTACTATCGACCAGTCACAAGTATTCCAATAAAGCACAACATGATCCTTGTGAAAATAAATAGTAGAAATCACCATGTAAAATACAAAGAAATTATAAATTAAAATTAGTGTAAAAAGTAATATTGAACTTGAAAATAAATAAATAAAATATTGAAATAATTTAGAAATTTAAAGTCATTAAAGAATATTTACAATACCTTTTTAAACTTAAAGTCAATTAAAATATTTTAAAATTTTAGTTAAAAATCATTTTCATGTATAATTTTAAAATTTAATATTTTTTAATTTTGTAATAATGTTTAATGTTAAATTTTTTGAGGCCTTAAGATCTAAAACGGTTGTTTTACCTATTTGGGCCATGAGCCAACCTTATAGCCCATGAGCCAACCTTATAGTCCATTTATTACTTTCTTATAAATAGAAGTATAGTGGAATGAAAATACATATATTGGAGATAATATAAGAGAGAGAAAAATAGTATTGAGTAATCTTGGAAGACAAAAGAGTAATGTTTAATATCATGACTAATCAAAACAATCATAACTCTATTATCTCTCTTGATGATATCGATGAGATATCACCTTTAGTAAACTTAGATGATTGGAACAATTTGAAGAACATTCTGAATGCAAACTCCTTTGAAGATGTAGAAGTTAATAACGAGGTTTTTCACTAAACTCTCCTCTTTATTTTGGATTTTAATATCTTTTTATATAATATTATTTTTTGTACTTTAATTTTATTTCAATATTTTGACCTTTCTTTAATTTTGTTATTTAATATAATTTTTTAACTAATAATAATGACTATCCACACAGAATATATATAATAATATGTTAATCAATATAAAGAACTATATTTACTTAATTAAAAAGAAATATAACAAAATTTTAAATATTATTATAATAATGAATAGAGAAAATTATTAAATCTTATGTAATTGATGTTTGAATATCTTTCATCAAGAAAATTATGGTTTTTATTATGAAAGATTAAAATTATTAAAAAATATTTATGTATATACATATATATTTGAAATTAAAGAATAACATGATAACTCTCGAGTTAAATGATTTAATAAAGTTGTGTGCTGAATGATTATATTCCAATGAAATGTTAATTTTTCTTGTTCAAATAGTATTTTAAACATTAATATTCACACGGTTAAGTGGGTTTCTTGAATTATTTTTCTTTTTTACAACATTGCTCATTCAAATAAAGTGATTTTATTTTGTTGTTGAATTGTTAAATGCGATAAAAATTTGATAACCTTTCTAATAATAAAATATAATATCTAAATAATCAAAATAAAAATAAATAAAAGTTTGAAATAAAATAATAATACGCATAATTATTAGATATTATGAAAGTTGTTAAGATATTATAATACTTTTAAATTCTTGAATAACTAAAATATTTTCACCATACTAACGGTTATTAATTTTGAAAGTAATTTCTTTAATTATATATTGTGGCTTTTTATTATTTCGCGAGTTAAATGATTTAATAAAGTAATATTTGAATATTTAACAAGGAAAAAGAAAGATTTTCACTTTCTTCATATAAATAATCTTGCCAAAAATTAAATTTTAAAAATTTACTTCACCATGAGTATTATTTTTTAAAATATTAATTAATAATAAAAATTATGATATTGAATTAAATAATTCTGTATACTTAAATTGACGATTTTAGTTTTTAACTTCTTTTTAGGTATGTGTTTTGGGCCATACATCAAATGTTTCATCTTATCAAAGAACATCATTTAAAAAGAATGATCAAATTGAGGATGTTATTTTTGTTGATGATGAAGATATTTTTTCTCAATTTCCCACTCTTACCACTCAAACTATTTATCCTAATATTTCATCTTCATTCAATAACAACATTCAACAATCTTATGAAGAGACATTTGGGAACTTTGTTCCTCTTGGTGATCAAGATCTTTCTCCTCTTGGCAATCAAGCTCTTACTCTTCTTGGTGATCAGAGTTTTGCTCCTGAATTTCCTACTCCTACCTCTCAGACTATTTGTCCTAATGTTTCACCTTATCAAGAGACATTCAATAACAATATTCAGAGATCTTATAAAGAGACAATTGAAAATTTTGTTCCTTTTGGTGATCAAGGTCTCGTCCCAGAGTTTTCTACCCCTAACACTCATCTTCTTTCCCCTCATATTTTGTATGGTCACGCTTCCCCTACTAGTGAACTTTTTGTTCCCCTTACCATTCAACCTCTTTACCCTCATGTTTTTGCGTACAATGACGCTCCTACTCTCCTTAGTCCCCTCGCTATTTTTCCTGCTAGCGATGGTTCTATCATATCACCAAACATCACTTTATCTAAAGATGTTCAACCTAATTGGGTTCAAATGTCTAACTACTCAAATCACTTAATACCTCCCGTATTGAAGTCACATCATAAACGATACCAGCGCTGGACAGAAAATGAACATAGGTATCTTTCAATTAAATTCTATTATTTTGGTTTCCTCAATTCTATTTTATGAATTTTGTATATCATGATAATATTACATTTAATATGAATTTTAATGAATTTATGCTTGAACTATTTTATCATAGGTTATTTCTTATTGGACTTAAAATTTGTGGTAACGGAGATTGGAAAGGCATTTCAAGACAATTTCTTCCATCAAAATCTCCAACTCAAATATCAAGTCATGCTCAAAAATACCATCTTCATCAAAAGGGCGAAAAGAAAAATAAGAAGAGAAAAAGTATCCACGAAATAACCTTAGAAGGGGTTTAGGGATAACAATAAATGTGAGAAAACAAACACCATGAGAATTGTCACAACTGAGAAAGATTGTAATCTGTCTTGAGTTACATAAGCTTTTGTGTGATTCTTTTAAAATCATTTACAATTTATAAGGTGAGCATATATCTTCTCTAGTTCAAAATTGAAACATATTAATTAATCATATCACTAAGCTTATAATAAAGACAAATAAATAAATGATAAATAGAGACCATCAAATATCAATAATTTTTTTTAGTTAATATGTATAAAACGAAGTATATGAACAAACTAAAGAAAAAACATATATTTAGAACAAAAATTAAACATAATTAGTTCAATATTTTTACTATTGTTTTCTAATTAAAATCAAAGTTTTATTATAGGAACATGCATTTATTATTATTTTTATTTAAAAAATATGTTTTTTAACACTTATTTTTTCACATAATTAGATAAGATTTTTTGCGTTTGTATTTTTTTTTAAATTTTTTGTAAAAAAAATCTTAAGTGTCACTTTGTTTATTAATCATGTTATTGATATCAAATATCTACTTATTCTACGATTATTGACATGTTGATAATTATAATTTATTTTGAAATAAAGATATAGCATTTAATATAAATCCTTATTAAATGGGTTTGTAAGTAATTTCAATTTTAACTAAAAGAACTCAAGAAATTATTATTTTCAGAAATAATACGTTAAACGTTATTTTTTATTAGTCTATACGTTTGGTTAGAGTGGAGGTACATATATAAAGTGAAGTTAGAACTATATCATAAATATAAATATAAATATATA
>Ga0209489_108443_pt1 | contig 14026 bp, 6 predicted proteins | sample SiratrowhiteBW_FD_187527 | JGI IMG/M metagenome (GOLD analysis project Ga0209489, IMG submission 187527) | Root nodule microbial communities of legume samples collected from California, USA - Siratro white BW (SPAdes) (version 2) | ecosystem: Host-associated > Plants > Roots > Nodule | place: USA... | reverse complement strand
AAAAAAAAAAAAAAAAAAAAAAAAAAAAACAATGATTGAGGTAGAGTGTGTTGTCATTTATGGCACCTCTTTTTCTATTTTACATAACTATTTATGATGAAATGAAACAAAAGAAAGGGAAGAGTTTGGTTTTACATAACTGTTCATATAGGATATATGAAGAATATTTTCTTTTCAAGTTCATTGAATGATAAATGATCTAATATGAATTTTACCCTACATGAAATGTTTTTACAATATGTAAATATAAAGTATTGATGTTGTGTTAATTCATTAAATATGTATAAGCTGGATTTTAACTATTTATTTTACATAATTATTCATTGGATGAGGAGGAATAACTCTAAGAGTTTTTTATCCAATTATGGATGCACTTATCCATTAAAAAACTAAAAGTTATTAAATAAGAAATAAAATTTATAAATAATTTTTTCAACACTATCACATGCATTATTTAATATCTACTTTGATGAATGAGTGATGGAGTAAATAAATTTAGTATGGAAGTATCTTCCAGTAGTGTATTTCACTTTTTAACTTTTATCTACTTTCTCACTTTGTTTTCAATTTGATCTAAGTGTCTTCTATATTTTTTGAGTTCATTTACTACAGGAACACAACTAAATAGTGATAAATTTTTCAGTAGCTAAAATTAACAAAATAATAATAATAATTAATTGTTTAAACTTTCAACTACAGTTTATAAGAAACAAATATATTCATTTAGAAAAAATGGTTCAATTTCTTGTTCATTTGTGTACACATAACATAAACACTTGATGGATCATTTTCTAAATCAGTAAAGTTAAAAAAAAAAAAAAAACTTTTGAAAAAGTGAAGTTTGTTGTGTTTATGATTTGAGAATTTATGTTTCAAATACTTTTATGTATTGTTAACTAAGATGAAAACATTTATCACATATATGTGTAAAATTTTAAAAGTTTGGATATGCCAATAAAATAGTTTGATGAATTTCTTTTACAAAATAATAATAAGTTTAAAATTAATTAAACTTTTTTTTTTGTCCCTTTGTTTTCAACGCATATGAGGAATTTTTAAAGTTCAAAGTACTAGGATACAAATCTTTTTTATCACGAATTTAAGAGATTGAAAAAAAAAAGTAACATTGATTTATAAATAACAAATTCATTTTAATTCACATAACAATTTTTTTATTTTTATAAATATTTTAAAAAAATTATCCAAATCTATCCTAATCCTTGTTGATGGTAGTTTGAAAATATCTAAGACAGGAAAAAAAATAGACACACTTCACTTCGACCAATTAGCTAACGCTATTCTATTCATTTTTATTTTATATTATAGGGTTCTTCTAAGACATGAATGTGGACAATAAACAATCTGAAACTACAAGAAAAAGTTGAAAAAGATTATGACAACCACAATGTATATTCTCAAATTTTAATTGGAATTACTCATCACTATTCTTTTATACATATATTTCACAAAATTCATATATAAAAGTTATATATATTATTTATACATAAAAGACTCCTTATTTATTACCTTTTTATTATTTTTTTTATTATTTTTTGATGAACTACAAAATGTCAAAATCAATCCTTGATTAAACTTAAATTTTCATTAGTTTGTGATGGAAATTATAAAATTATTAAAGTGATTAAAAACTTTTTTGTTCTGTCTTTGTTTTCATATTACATATATATATATATATATATATATATATATATAATTTAAAAATACCGTTTAGTAATATATTTTCACAGTTAATCTAAAACATAACACCTATACTTATAAATATACTGGTTAATAAAATATCTGTTCTTTTAACATAAACTTTATTGTAAAGAAATTATGAATTAGTTCTTTTATCAATTATTGATTTAATTATAAAATATTAATATCTGTCAACTCTAAATAGAACTCATTTTTATAGTTTTTAGAAAGTGGAGTGGGTTATCTTCACATGTTATTTTATGATAAAAAAAGAAGTAACATAAAAGAGTATCTTTAAGATGGTGAGTGGTCCAAAACCCTACATTGCTCTGTCTTCTGCACCTTTTACCCAAGTTGATGCTGTCATAATCCACACTGGGACCATCTTTCATAAAATATATTTTTTTTTCTACATTACTTGTTCAATTCCCATGAAAAATATTATATTATTTGATCATAGATACCGAATATTCTGCTACTCTTGTTGGTTTCCTCCTTAGAGATCAGACTTAAATTTTAACAAAAGTATCTCCTTAGATTAGTAATGTTTGTTAACTTTATTTAATATTTTCATTTTATAAAATAAAAAGTATAATTTTTTAATTATATCTGTAATTATCAATTCTTTAAAGATAGTGTCATTTAGAGATATTTTTATAAATAGACTGAATAATAATTATTTTACTCAAAGGATATGAAGATTTTTTTAACTAGAGCACTCAATATATCTTTCATATTTTTGGTTTTAATAATTCATTTATAATAAGTATTTTCTAATTCTTTTCTCAAAGAGTTAAAAGATTTATATTTTTCATTTCTATCTTATTTTATTGATTATTTTTTAATTTAATGATTATTTTAGAATTGCTTAAATTAAAATTAGATTATTTTTTGATTTTTTTTCTAGATTATATGTTTATTTACACGGTAATAAAATCATTCAATATTTATATAAGAATTATTTGTTAATATTTAAATTTTATTACTTTTAATTAGTCTTAAAGACTCATTTAAAATAAATCAAAATTATTAATTATTATGCAGTATCTTTGTCTTGAATGATAAGATTATTTAAAATAAATTTAAATAACTTCGGTTATATATATTTCTTTTTAATTTTTTCAACTGAAGTAGTATCTGTATTTTTCTCACTGAAATACGATGTCATTTGACACAACTTTAATTGTGTTTTATTTTAATTGAAATAGTGTGATAATAACATGATTTCAATTTTTTTTTAATTGAAGTAGTGTTAGTTGTATTTTTTTTTCATTGAAGTTGTAGAACTCTTCTTTAGAAAGAAAGAGAATCTTGATCCATCCTTTACTCTCTTTCTTTTCTAAAATCCTCTCTTTTCATTTCAAAATTCTATTCCTTTCTCTCTTAAAAAAATTTCTTTACTATTCATCAATCTCAGATCTCGATCACACCTCTCAATTGCTAAGGAATTAAAGAATGATTCTACCTTATCAAACCCTCAATCATATTTTTCTAAATTTTTTAGAGGTATTGTAGTGTGTCTTGGAACTGTTTGAAGAAAAATCTTTTAGTTAAGGAAAGTTAGTCTCAAAATTCTGCTAAGTACACTAGGTTAGAGTACTTGATTGTGTAATGATATTTGGTTTTAATTTGAAATATTCCCAGACAGTGATAATGAAATTTTGTATACGATGAAAGGATTGATTTTGTGTTAATTGAATTTGTGAAAATAATAGATGTTTGAATGCTTAATAAATAACTAATGTCTTAATGTGAGATGTATCTTTACATGTTTTGATGTTATGGATTGAATGAGGTATGTTATTGGGAATGATAAAATTTGAGGCCATACATTTGGGACAGTGTATGAGCTATGCTTGTTGTGTGTATTAAGTTTTGACAACTATATTTTAACTGAGATCCTCAAGCTTCACTAATGATGGAGTTCATACACACTGGGACCCTGTAGACACTAAATTAAGATCTAAGTCACATAGACCAAGATATCAGATGATAAGAAGCTGATAAGGAAATTCATACACCACTAGGACCCTGTAGACACTCAGTTTTGGATGTGTCAACTTACCATGGTTCTTTCTCTTAGATTTTGCTGGTAATCTAAATATTGTGTATTAGGTTAGATGTTAGTCTCTAGTAGTCAGCTTAATACGAGTCATTCGGAAGACAATAAGTTGTTCATAGGTAGATTTTATGTGTGATGAAAGAATTCACTTGTGAAGTTTGTAATAATTGAGATTAGTGTGTAATGTTAAAATTATAAAAATTTGATATAAACTATTATATTTTCTAATTTAAGGTATTTTGACTCTGTTATATTGGTCATAGTTGTTTGTATTAAATTCTTTATGTTGACATGTTTATATATTATTAGTTTACCTTTATTTTCTTAGTTATATCTTTGAACTACAATTATAGTATCATGTACTTAAACATAAAATGACTATGGACGTGGAACATCAAAAGAACAATAAGAATTCTTGAAATTTAAAATATAAAAAGAATATATATATATATATATATATATTTTGATTTTGGATAATTTATGTTAATTTTAGATCTGTAATGATATCGAGAACAAGTTCTATTTTCTTTAATTTATTTTATTTTTTTATTATCTCATATAAAAATAATTTTATTCATTATAACGTATTACACTCATTTTAATTATTAATTATGATTTTCTAAATAGTTTTTGAGTGTTTCAGAAGTCTATCACAATAAAACAAATATTTTTGAACGTTATCTTAAAATCGGGTGAATATCATATGACTTGTGAAATTGTGTATTCCTAATATAACTTACAAAATAAAAAGAATATCTAATAATAATGGAAAAAATTACCCTAAGATTGTGAAAAACAAAAATTGTGAGTAACTTTGGTCCATATGCTTTATTTTATATATTAAATTTATCAAATAAAAAAAATCTATTAATATATTTTATTATTAACATGATATTTGGTCAGAAAAAAAAATTAAAAGGAAAATAAAAATAGTTATAATAGTTTGTCTAATGAAACCGTTTCTATAGAGGGAAAAAGGATATCTACTTGAAAAAAGGTGAGGAATTAATTGAACAGCTCAATCTCTTTTACTATTGTTGTGGACTTGTCGAAAAAGAAAAAATGGAGTTATGAAAAAGCAAAAATGGAGTTATATATCAGTATGTTGGTACATTCTTCGAATATACCAAATTCTATCAATTTAAATCTTCTCTCACTGATTTCTTCCACCTCCAACAACCACAGAATTAATCAATGACTGACACCTCCATAATTCATCACCGTCCTTACCACCATTGCCGGTGCACCTCCAACTACACCAATGGTTTTGGTAGTCTTGGAGAGATAGAAAAGAGAAAAGTAGTTCCGAAAGTTCCTTCTGAAAAATATCATATACAGTTTTAAAATCTTGTTTTCAAAATTTTGTTTCAAAAGATATTTTATATATTCTAAAAGTTTATTTTTTAAAATTTGTTAAAAAAAAATTATTTTATATATTTTAAAAGTTTGTTCCAAAAAATTTATTTTTAAATATATTTTATATGTTTGAGAAAATTTATTTTAAAAATTTTCTTCTAAAAGTCTGTACAGAAACTCTTCCAGAAATCATGAAAAATTGTGAAAAAATTGTGAGAAGCTTGTTCAAAAAAAGTTATAAAAAATATTCATGGAGGTTGAATTAAAAATTATGCATTGAAGAAGTCTTAATCAAATTGGCAATTAATGTCGATCTCATAATACATTAATTAATTTAGGAAAAATTAACAACAAGCATATATCTTCACAACTTATTAAGGCCCTGCTGTTCACAAGCACTTGCAATCCAAAAAAAAAAAGGTGATATTATTTTAATATTACTGTTAATATTCCACCCTCGTTTAATATTAAAATATATTATTATTTTATTAATATATAATATTTAATTAATAAAAGACAGTGTTAAATAAAAGTTTTCTCTACGAGTGTCAAATTATAATTTTTCAAAGAAAAAACGAAATCTACCTAATCCGCAAAAAGCTACCATGTAACATCATATAGATCTTATTCATTCTATATTTAGTGTGTCCCTTACTCCTACCAATAATTTCATTCAGATTTTCTTCATAAGATGCGAAGTCATTAAATTATAAATGAACGATTGAAAAGAAAAAGAAAATCTACTAGAGCAAATTCCAAAAGAAAATCTACTAGAGCAAATTCCAATTCTTCTGTTATTCAACGTTGTTCACAGAGAATCAGATATAATAGTTACAAATATTTCGTTGTTATAATCAAGAACATCCAACAAACGATGACATTAACTAAATATTTAAAATTTATCTGATTTGGACTAATTTAAATACTCCGAAACGCAAAAAATAAATAAAAATGCATCTTAAGCTATGATGGGCATTTAACTTTTTGCCATAAATGAAAAATTCTAAATTCATAAACTTCTTTTATGTAGTAACCTTATTACTATTTGATTAAAAGTAATAATGTTTGCTACGAAATTAAAAGGCCAGTTTAATAGGTGTTACTTTTAAAAAGAAATGTCAATTACAAAAGAATAAAAATAAAAATAAAAATCGATCATTTTGTTATACAGCCAAGCATAATTTCCAATTTTTACAACATGTAAGTAGGGATATGAGACGACTAACAAAACCTAAGACAGTTTATCTATTTTGAGCACCAAACTCTTCAATTAAACTTTTTATAAACCTTACCTTACCAGATACAGTAAAATTGCAAACTGAAGAGGAAAATGATAATAATATATTCACATTTAAAAGTTTTTTTTTCCTTTTCTAAACATCATCCAAATGCAAACTGTAGATTTACTCAGATCATCATTGTATTACAATTAGTTCTTCAATATCACAAAACATACAAAACACATGGCACACATGCAGCACATTTTCTCCATGGAAATCACTTGCCAATGCCACAGCAGTTTCCTTCAACGGGCCTCGTATTGTACAACTGCATTAAAACGCTATTTTAAGTACGGTCCGTAAAAATCATGCAGCTAAAATGTGCACAGTAGTTATGTTATCTATAATTATATGCCAAGTACAACTAGTTCTTCCAATGGAGTTGCCCAAACTGGTGCTAGCCAAGTACAACTAGTTCTTCCAATGGAGTTGCCCAAACTTGTGCTAGCCATTAACAAATCATTCTCATCGTGAGTGAAAAAGATGAAGGAAAATGTTCACTTTGATCTTCACCACCTTCCAACAAAACCATGGTGCTTTTATTGGGACAGTGAGAAACGATGTGTTCATCATGTCCCAACATTTTGAAACATTTGATTCAGACTTAAACTATCAATATTTTTGTGGTTTATAAATTTTATAAAGAGATGTAAGGACTTGTACGTATGATACTAAAATATTACAAATTTATAGATGGCTAAACTTGAACCAATCATATTTAATAGTCTTTCTTCTCTATGAATCCAAAAAACTGGATCAACTAAATATATATATCTCTCTCTCACACACACAGAGACACACATATTAGCATAACAAGCAAAATCATATGAAAACCCAGAAATGTATAATTGAATAGTCTACAGCAGCTAGTAAATGAATCGCCAGTCTAGGTCTTCTACAAGTAATCCAGCTCACCATGCAATACCGAAGAGAAGAGCAAAATCTTAGGGTATATTTAATAGACTTCTAACTTGTTTCATTTTAAAATAAGCTTTAAAAAATAGTCTACACTCACAACAACCAATTTCTTATAAAAAATAGTTGAGTTTTAAAATTTATTTACAGAACAAGTGTTTTAGAAACCCATAAAAGATCTGCTAATGTAATAGATGTTTTCTCATCGTCTTTTTTCCCTTCAAATGCTCTATTCAAGTGCTCAAAGAACAAGCTTATTAAAAAAAAATCCCGCTCAATTACAAACACTTCTAGATGTGTTCTGCGGCATTCAAGTTTTCAAAAAACCAAAAATAGTTTTCAAAAAGGCTAAACAAAACAAGGCCTTGGTCTACACTGTTACAAAGGACTGAATCGAAAGACTAGAAACAGAGAGACTTGTTTTAAACTAACACTCTTTAACAAACTCACGAACACATTATAAACAAGACATACTAAATGAGAGAGAATTTCCGAAGGCAATGATAATTACTGCGACGACAGAATGTATATAGAAGACCGCGTTAATGAAATTGAAACTTACTGCGACGAGTGCGCTTCTTGTAAAGAATACGGTAACCGCACTCGCGGCACTGTATAACGTCACCAGGTTTCAGCGTATTCTCCATGCCACAATCTGTATAACGTAAAACCACAATTCATCCTCAAAACCCTAAACACACGTTTATAGTTGCAGAAAAGAAAAAAAAATAAAAACGCAATTAGGTCAAAGTGAGATGAGATTAGGGAAGAAACCTCCGCAGATGTAGCTGACTGGCTCAGGCTGAGGATCCATCGGAAATTCCGGCAATCTGTGAAAGAAGGTTCTAGGCTCTAGGTTTCGCTTCGGAGCTGGTGAAGGCTGAAAGGAATTGAAGAAGCTGAGTCTACGCATTTATAGGGAATGATTGGGCTTCTTGTTCGATCTTTGGGGCCCAAATTTGGGGTTACTTGCCCTAAACCGAGAAATCTCTTGTTTTTTTTCATGAAAGTTTATATTTTAGTCTTCTAATTTTTTAAATAACCATTGAAAAGTAGAGAATTATTCTTTATTTATCTTAAATTTATTTTAGATAAATTTAAAAAAGAAGAGGGAGTATAAAATATATTAACATGTTTAGATATTCGTAAAGGTGACATCAATTCAGAGGTTCAAAAATATATGTGATGGATTCATCGAAAAAATTTGTTATAGTTTCGAATCAAGAGAACAAATGAGTTTACGTGTGGAAAAGGAATTTCAAATTTATATGACATTTAAATATATTAAATTTAAATTGATCATTGTTCATTTTTTAAAATATGTTATTTGACTGATATAATTTAAATTTAATAGATTTTAAATTTTATAAAATATTTTAGTTATTAATAAAATAAAAAAATTATTTAAATATTGAATAATTATTAAAAAATTTAAAATATCAATAATATTTTATAATCGATCTTGATTGATTTTATTCTTTTATTATTATTTTTTATTTGTATTTATAAAACTTTTTCTAATTTACATTAATTAAAAATATTTTTAAGCTATTCAATGTTAAATTGGATGAAATTTAAGTAAAATAGAACTAATGTTAAATTGGATGAAATTTAAGTAAAATAGCACTAAATCAAGTTCATGTAAGATTGATTTAAGTTAGAGGGAAACCAATTCTAACATAAGTAGAGTCGAGTCAATTTAAGTCTAGGTTAAGTTGAGTTGGCTTAAGTCTTAATTGAGTCGAGTTGATATGGATTTTGGTCAAATTAAGTTGACCAAAACCTAGGTCAAGCCGAGTTGGTCCTAGTTTAAGTTGAGTCAAGTTAATCAAAACTCATCGAGTCGATACTTTCAGGATAAGGTCGAGTTGAGTTGTCACAAATCTACATTCATCTTTAAGTTGAGGCCAACCTGCATTCAAACTTAGTTGAATTAGGTTCAAACGAATCCTAATTCTTTAAAGACCATATTATGTCTAGTTCGATTAAGATTAGGTCAAGGCGAATCGATTAAGTTAAGTTTGACTAAATCATGTTAGACTATGACATCAGATCAAGTAAAATTGAATCGACCCATACCCAAATTGACATAAAATATAAAAACTAAAATATAAATTTTAAAATATAAAGAATTTCAAATTATTATGTTTGAGTTAGAATTTAAAATTATTTAAATTTAAGTAATTCAATTACTATAATCAAATTCTAGAATATCATTTTTTTTTTGTTTTAAAATTTTTATTCAAACAACATATTTTGTCTAAAACAATATTTTAAATTAAAAATAAATTATGTTCTTAAAAATGCTATATTCAAACACAATAAAATAATTTTCGTAAGTTTGACAAAAGTTAAAATATAATCGTAGAAGAAATTATCATTAGAAGAGATGTAAGTTACATTGAGATAAACTATTTTGGATATGTTTGTTCTATCTAGAATTTACTTATTGCATTGAAAGTATGTTTCTCTATAATTCACTTATTACACTGAAATCTTTTATTTTGTGTAACTTTCATCTTTACCGAATTGTCACGTTTACGTTCACCTGAAAATTAAAAGTAATTTGCAATTATTATTTATTTTAAGATTAAATTAGTTTAGAAATACTGATTTATACTTAAAACATCGATTTTATACAAACTGATTCTTAAAATGTCCAATCTTACATAATCGGACTGTTGTAGACCGATTCGAGATTAAACGAATCTGTTTTCTAGTAATAATAATACCAAGCAAAGTTGATCCAGCTCTTTTAGATCCATGGATCTTGTATATTAATCTCACGAAGGAACAATTTTTTAATTGACGGTGTTAAATTATTTATTGACTTTTATAATAATTATTAAGAGAAATATATTTTTTGTGCTTTTCTTTTGTTAAACTTGATTTTAATTTATATAATTCTAAATTGACGAATTAGCTTTCAAACTTCGTAGAATTAATCTTGTTTAAGTTGAAAATCTAATGATGGTTTTTTTAACACAAAATTGAACGAGAGACTAAATGGACATACTATCCAAAATTTGAGAACCCATTTCATGAATTTGAAACTACAGAGATTAAAGTTAAGTTAGACAAAGAAAAAGTATAGAAACAACATTTTCCCTTAATTATTTTATAAATTATAATTATTACAATTTAGGTTTTATTAAGTGCATAATTTTTTTACACCAACAATGCATAATGTAAACCTATAAATTGTTAATCATTAAATTTTGCAGGACTGGTAAAAAATTGAATATAATCACATCTCACTACTTGATTAATTTGCAACACAGAAAATTGAGCTTTCTCTTCTTCGAAATTTCCAAATTAAAGCATGAAATAGCAGTTCATTCTAGAATAGTCAATACGCTTAGGCCAACCCACCATTAAATACCAACTTTATTTGACTTGGAAAAATATTGGAATCCACTTGCTCATTCTACTTAAACTTCAGCCTAGTTATTAATGCATACTCTGTGAAAATCAAGACTTGATTTTGTCTTACATACCAAATTGTATTTTGATTATAATGATTGCTACAAAACTTATAATACAAAGCTTCTCATGAACAGCTGTTAACAAGAATTCCATTTCTTTGAAGAATTCCATTTTGAATATCAAATTTCTGAAATCACAATTATGAAGTCTTTTGCTACCTCTCCAGGGAGATCCACTTCTTTTCCACATCTCGATGATGATTTACCACAAAATCGAATTTCTGTTGATAGCTATTGTTTCATCAACAAAGGTAAGTAAGAACCAAAATTTTGTTCCTTTTGGTCACAAGACTAAACCAGTAACAGACTATAAAGGGTGTTCTATTGTACCTTCAGCAGGCACAGAAAATGACGAGAAGGACTCAGGAAAAAACAGCAGTTTTACATGTAGGATTCATGACCATGGTAATTCAAAGTTGAGAAATCACACTACATATAAAAAAGTGATCAATTCTATTGAACATTAGATTAACTCACTATGTGTTGTTTGCATGCATGACTGCAGTGAAAATGGGTCCTAATCTGTCTGAGATTCTGAAGGGGAAGTTGAGTTTGGGGGCAAGGATTATACAAGAAGGAGGAAGAGGGAACATCTTCAAGAGTGTTTTTGGAATGCAAGAAAAAGAGGAATTGTTGAAGGCCTCTCAGTGTTATTTATATACCACAGCCGGTCCTATTGCTGGAATTCTCTTTATCTCAACAGGAAAGGTTGCATTTTACAGTGAAAGGCCTATAACCTTCAGTTCTGTGACAGGAGAGTTAGCAAGGGCACCTTACAAGGTAGTCTTTCATATGATACAAGTACAACCTAACTTTAAACTCAAACTAATTAGTTTATATGCAAGGTTTAAGAAAAAAATTTGGTCACAACATCAAGGTTTTTGAGGATGGCTGTGATTGCAATTGTGGCTGCATGACTTTATTTGTCCAAAATTTCATATAATATCAAGGACTGTGATTGCAATTTTATGTATTGCATTATTCTGAATTCTGATGTAAATTTGCTTCTTATTATATATGCAGGTTTTGATCCCAATAGGTAGAATAAAAGAGGTCAATGAAAGCCAGAATGTGAATAATGTAGAACAGAAGTACATAGAGATAGTGACACAGGATGATTCTGAATTTTGGTTTGTGGGGTTCTTTCGGTACGAGAAAGCTCTTAAGAATCTCAATAAAGCCATTTCCATGTCCAATCATTACCGAAAGGAGTAAATATTAACTCTATATTTTTGTGAAGTACTTAGTTTTATTTTTCTGCTGGGGTAGTTAAGTTTTATAATGTGAATGAGATTTCTTGCATTGTGATGTTCAAGTTTATCTGTAATGCCTGTCCTCCACTATTTTCATCTGTTATATTTTGGGATGATTGGAAGATCCTAGTGACTAATTTTGTATATGTCATATAAAAATATATCAGGTTTGTATTAGGAATTTAATTGTATATCTAAGTACTATATTGAATAGAAATAAAAAATATAAAAAACATATAAAAAAGAAAACTTACAATTTTAATATTTCAAAGTTTTAATATTGATCACCGACCAATTAACTCTTTCTTTCACAGAGTGTGAACGTGCTTACACTTCAACAACAGAATATGCTATTTATTTCATTCATGTAGTCATGTCCCAAAGAACTGATTTGACTAGTTTTATTCATTCTGGCATGAGTTTGGTTGGAAAATTAAGCCCTCTTGAACATAACCCTGAAGGATGGAACCTCATCACTGAGAGACAAATGCTTGTTTCCATCATCACCATCAAACAACCCAAGTTCCCTACACAAAGTCTGGCATTTGCACACTGAGGGACAGAAAGAAATCACATAGTCTTTCTCAGCCTTCTCAATCTTGAACCAATTGACAACAGTGTCAATCCCTGGATTGCCTTCAACACCACCAGTGCTCAAAAACCACACCCCACTTAACACCTTGAGGAGCTTCCACACAGGGGGTTTGTCACAGGAGGTGGCTGTCCCATAGGACTTGATGTTGAGATCAGTTGAGGTTAGGATGACACCCCTTTTGGCATTGTAGGGTGTGAAAGTAACTGGGGTGCCATTGGAGAGTTCAGGCTTCTCTTGCACCACAAAGAGGGGGCATGTGTTGTTGCCACTGCTTGAAACTGTCAAGCCACCACCTTTGCCTCTGAAGACTGGCAGAATGTAGTACTTGACACCTGTTCTCAGTTTCTGGCCTGTGGTGTCAAGCACTGGTTCAGGTGCTGCTACAGCAATAGCAATCAAGAGTTGTGTGGTGAAGGCAAAAAAGAGAATGGAAAATGCTAAGAGTGAGGCCTTCATGTTTGTGAATATGTCTGTGAGAATAGAGTTGCTGTTTCTGTGTGTGCTAGATTAGGAAAGAGTAGCCTCTATTTATAGTGCTTAAAAGGGAACATGATGAGTTTTCTGTGTTATTCAATTTACAAAAGGATACTATTTTTTGAAAGAAACAAAGGGAGTGAGTGGGTTGTGGGTCATACTTAAAACGTTAAATCCATACAATTCCCTGAGTTTTGTGTGCTTGGATCAACGTGTAATTCTGTGTCTTTTTCCACAACCTTATCTTTTGGTAACGTGCTAACTTTTGTCGCACATGTTAATTCTTTAGACATACTTGTATTTTTAATATTTTTAAAATTTTTATTTATATGTTATTTTTAAAGCTAAATTTTGTATATAGAATTAGATTTCATCGATCTAAATTGCATGAATGCGTTCTTAAACAAGTTAATTTGGTTTGAATTATGAAAAAAAATCTGGGTTAGTCAAAACTAATAAAAATAATTTATAAATATTTTCTTTATTTTTGAAATTCAATTTGTGATTTGTGTTATGCTTAATGTATCTGCTAATTTAAAATAATGGTGTACTTTCTACTTTTGGTTTCTTATTTTCTTATGTAAAAGCACACAAACACGTGGAAAAGGCTTTTGCTGCTATTAATTGAATTTGGAAAGAAGCCACCGACAGAGTGAGTACACATTTAATTGCCGACACAAAATATCACTTTCGTTGACTTCCTCTAATTTTCTAATTTGTTTATAAGTTTAATATGTTTTTATTTTCCATAATTTTTTTTAAAAAAATATTCCACTATTTTCAACATACTAAATTTGATCTTATATTTTTTTAAAATAAATTAATTATTTTTTCGTTAGCATGAATTACTAATAACATCTTATAAATAATAAATATGATAAGAAACGATATCTCATAATATATATATA
>Ga0209489_108442_pt1 | contig 14027 bp, 6 predicted proteins | sample SiratrowhiteBW_FD_187527 | JGI IMG/M metagenome (GOLD analysis project Ga0209489, IMG submission 187527) | Root nodule microbial communities of legume samples collected from California, USA - Siratro white BW (SPAdes) (version 2) | ecosystem: Host-associated > Plants > Roots > Nodule | place: USA... | reverse complement strand
AATTTATTGCTAAATCTTAATTTTATTTTAAATTATTTTTATATTAGTAACTAAATTCAAATATCAAACTTAAACTTAATTTTGCTAAATATATTTTATTACTAAATATTAATTTAATTTAATTTTGCTTTTCAAAATCAATCTATAAATCTCATACTAATATTATTTTTTATTTTAATTTAAACAATAATCCCCTCAACCATATTATTGTTTAATTTCAAATTAACTTCACATTTGTTTCAATTTAATTTCAATTATTTTTATCAATAATTAAAACCACTTTTATAACTGTGCACTTATTTTAGATGCACACTAGCAATACATCACAGGTGCCAAATAAGACAGAAGAGGAATAGGTGGAGAATATTAACCCTATTAAAATTGTACAGTATTCTCACTATATTAATTAACTTATTAATTGAAATATTATATGCACAATTTCATCTAGTAAATTAAGATCCTCGTGTCCTCTTCTCACAATTTCATTTAATCTCATATTAAATTGTGGAATAGGACAACCATTTCTTTACAATGATATAGTGTCTCCTATGCACCACGATTTACCCATATTCGAAAATAAATAAAAAAATACACCATTTCAGAAATTCAAAAAAAAATTTACACCAATTTAAGAAATTTGCGTAAAATTTATCTCTACATCTAATGTATGCAACCATAATTTTCAAAAAATAAAATAAAGTATGCATAGAAAAGATGGCCCACATAGACGCATAAAAGAGAAGAGAATGTGAGCTGGAAAAAATTAATGAGAGGTAGGATATGAGAAAAAAATGGAATGAGAGATATATGAAATTTTAACTTTACAGAAACATTAATTACTTGATTTTTTATTGTATCACTTTAATTAGTAAGGTTAAACTTTCTTATATTAGTCTCAATAGATCAATATATGTTTTTTATTAACCTTTTATTTATTTTGATACATGTAATTTCATTTTATTTCTTTTATACTTCTATTATTTAATTATTATAGCAAAATATTGATATTTTTTTTAATTTTATACCTTAGTATATATACTTTATTTTTATATTCTTACATCTAGTTATTATTAGTTTACACATTAGTTTTTTTTAATTAATTTATATTTATATTATTTAATTTATTTTTAGTCACATACTAATTTGTATATTAATTTATATTTGTTTTATTTAATTTATCTTTAGTTTCCTGTTAATCTACATTATTAATTTATATTTATGTTATTTAGTTTATTAGTTTATGCATTAGTTTTTTATTTTGAATTTTATATTTATGTTATTTAATTTTTTTAATTATATTATAATTTAGTTTTTCAAGAGTTAAATTTTAATTAAATTTGCAAAATAGTTTATAAAATAATAAAGTGTGAAGAGTCTATTTGAGGACTTTTTTAAACTTGGTTTATTAGGTAAAAAAATATAAAATTTAATAGAATACAAAATATTTTAAAAAATCCTAAAAAAATATTTCGAGAGTTAAATTCTAAATTTGCAACAGTTTAAAATATAAAGTGCGGAGAGTCTATATGAGGATTTTTTTTAAACTTGGTTTATTAGGTGAAAAAATATCATATTTGACAAAATATAAAATATTTTAAAAAATCTTCAAAAAAGATATTTTTAAATTGAAAAAACGTAAATTAAAAAAATATTATTCAAATTTTAAATTTAAATAAATAATAATAATTTAAAAAACATATGATAAAATTATAGAAATATAATTTTTAATATAATTAGTAATATATATTTTTAATATAATTAATATAATTATTAATATAATTTAATATAAATTTAATATAATTTAATTATAATTTTTTTTCCATTAAATCTCCCTACTTATATATTGTATATTTTTTAGTAAAAGAAAAACATCTTTTATAAGGTTGAAGGTTTAAATTTAAATAAAATTTTCTATAATTTGCTCACTACTTTAGTTTATGATAAAATTGTAAACAAACCAACTCTTGAAATTATACTTAGTACCATGACAATTTCGTTAGATAATTTTTTTTCATTTATTTTTAATTTTTGTGGGTTGAGCTTGTTTTCGACATTTTTGCTTTTCAGATGAATATAGGGTTTTATTTGTTAACACAAACCCTTCTTTTCTTTCACACACATTGCATAACTCTTCTCTCCCCGTGCAACCTATAAAAATTTTATTAAAAAATTATTAAAACAATCTCATATTAAAAAAATATAAATCTGTAGATATTATTTTTAAAAATATAAAAAACAAAACTTTATGATTATAAATTTAAATTAAAAACTTAAATTGCTAAATATATAAAAATGTATTTAATATAAAAACATAAAGAAAGTTACTCCAGACATACATGAAAAAATTATTTAAAAAATTTAAAATCGACTATACTTAAATAAAAAAAAGTAAAATCATATTACAATAATGATTTATGTTGAAAAAGTTATAAGGACACTGAAATAATTATAAATACAATAATAATTTCTTAATAAAAGATAAAGAAACTAAAAAAAAATGAACTTTTTAAAATTAGTTTCATCATTTGGTTGCAAAAAATCGAGATATTAGATGAGATATGTGACTGTGAATAAAAGAGAATTAAGTGCGACTCTCTGTAGGATAAGACATAGTCACCCTCACTGTACCAAATTCTCAATTCGAAACAAAAATCTAATTAATTTTTTTGTCATTTTCTGAAAAAGGAAAATAAATCGTGTAACCATACAATTGGATTGGTTTGCATTTAAGGATAGATTTGAGCTACTAGAAAGAGAGATAATCCAATAAGAAGGTATTTTAACATAGAGAAAATGAATGAAAAATAAAAATAAATAAATAAATTTTTGAAACATAATTTAATTGAATCAAATAAAAAGATTTAAAAATTTATATATTTATAAAACTATTAAAATATCTATATTCAAATTGAATTATTATTTACTTAAACACATTTAAATAAGTATAACTCATTTCAAATTAAAATTTTGTCTCGATATAACTTGGGTACTCACATATTCGACTATACATACTAGTATTTGTAATTTTGTAAAGTAAAACAATATAAAATGATTTTTAGACATATAAATTTGAGTTGAAATAGATTTGAAATAAAAGTAAAGAATAATTCCTATAAAATCTTAATAAAAAATTATATTTTACAATAACAAAACTATTTTCACATAATATTAAAATTTAAATGATTACTTTTATTTATTATTTAGTATGTTTAATTATTTATTATATTATAATATAAGAATATATATATATATATATATATATATATATATATATATGTATGTATATATCACATTATATGTTATTATTATTATTATTTTATTATTATTGTTTTTATAATAATAATAATAATAATTTTTGTCGATAAATCTGTCAATAATTATTGATAGATTAAATCATCGATAAATTGATTATAATTTTTTTATTATTAAAATTTCTCAATAATAATATTTTATTTATAGATAAAATTTAGTTGGTAATTTAAATTTTGTTTTAGAAACATAAATAATCATCAATATTTTACATTAATGATTTATTTTGTTTTAATAGATTTTTAGATTAGATCGATATTATAGTAGATATATGGTTAGACTAATATGGATTATTACTCATATTATTATCGGAGTTGACTTTAAAACTAAAGAACTTAATCATAATAAATGTTATTGATGAGATGAATAGTTTTTAGGAAACTTGACGTGTAATTATATTTATGTTAACATTATATTTCATATGTTGAATTAAATAGTTAATTCATCTATTTGTTTTATTTGTAATTTTTAATCTACACCATGAATATATTTTAATATGGAAAGATATGATTCTACGGGAGCTAGGGAGGGCTTGTGGAGTTTTTACTACGTCATTTTATATTATTTTGGTGGTTACGTGATATAAATATATATTAAATATGAGAATAATGTGATAATATGTAGTTTGTGTGTTTTATTATACTGAAAACTAAGTATACTTCGGGTGTTACATTGTTTGAGCTTTTTTAGAAAAACCTCATGAAATAAATTTTCTTGACTTTAATAAAATATTTATATGATTTTATATTTTACCATTCTTATTTCTATGTTAAATAAACGCATGTATATAATCCAATTAAAAATTGGGTGAGGAAAATAAGAAAATTTTAATTAATATTGTTTAACACACATAATAAGGAAAAGAGGAAATATTAAATAAGCTTCATTAAATTAATAAAAAATAACAAACACACACTTTATTAAATAAGTTGCATTACATTGAAGATATTCTCTAAAGTCAAATAGAAAAGTGTGTGCTAGAGAGGGAATATGATGCTAGTATCCCCTTAAGTCTAAGGTTTTTGAAGAAAAGTTTTGAACCACTTTGCAGATTGTTTAGCATATCGCTTCAAATCATTCTTGTAATCCACAAAGTTTAGTCCAAACCGTACGATATAACCATCTTTCCATTCAAAATTGTCCAACAACGACCATGCAAAATATCCTCTTACATTTACGCCATCCCTTGTAAAGTCAAAAAAAAAATTAAATTAGATTTAAAACAAAGTAGATATTAATATGTGAAAAATAATACATTACCTGATTGCTGAGAGTAGATAATAAAGATGACGAAAATAATAGTCAATCCTATAAATATCTTGAAGCATTTCTATAACGGTTAGTGTTGGATCATTGAGATCACCCATTCCTAAAAATAAAAGTATACATTAATAAGTTACAAGAAAAATTTTACAATGGTACAAAATTATATTAAAAAATTCTATACTTTTCAAAATTTTATTTTCATATTTACTTGAAAATATATTTTAAAGATAATAAAATGAATCTTGGTATAATTACCATTTTCTGTTATGTAAATCAAAGGAGTGTTGTACTTTGTTTTGATATAGAGCAACAATTCTCTAATTCCTTTGGGGTAGATATATAACCAATCTGCAGCATACTGCATGTATAATTACAAATTAAGTTATAGAAAAATCAATGAAGTAATAAAGATATGTATCTACAAATTGACATGACCAAAAACATACCCGTGGACCTATAGCAACCCCGTGGCGAACAGCTGGCCAATGGAAACAAAAGCAAAATGTGATTTCACAAATTAACATTTATACCTCAATAATTAAATAATTGATAGATAAAAAGGTTCCTCACTTAATTCTAGGGCATTAGCATCAGTAGTATAACTTGATTTATTTGATTTGGGTGCATTGGCAACATAATAACTGGTGTAATAGTTCAGTCCAAGAAAATCTATTGAACCAGCGAGAAGTTTTGATTCTTGATCAGAGAACTTTGGCAATCGGTTACCAACTAGAGAACGCATGCTCTCAGGATACTTTCCTGATGTCAATGGTTCCATGTACCTATAATTATGGTTACATATGAAAATATCAAATTTGAGAATGGTTGAAAACAAAAAACATAAAAACAAGTACATATATTGTTTTCAATAATGTGTTCTTATGACAGTATTCTCATGTAGAGGAGTTAAGCACTTACCATCCAAGCATGAAGTCTTGTGCTCGTTCGGAAGCGTCTTTATCTGCTTGGCTATTTGAATATGGTACAAACCAACGAGAAATAAGTGATATGCCGATGATTCCCTTTTGAGAATTCTGCATGAAGTGTTTTGAATGTTAAATGAGGAAAAGAGTTATATCTGAGTACTTGAACCCTCACAGCAATGTGCAAATCCAACAAAATATGAAGATTTAAAAGTTCTCATGAAGGCTAAATCAACCTTAAACTTTTTCTTGTACAGATCTACAGCGGCTGCATGAGCAAGTAGTTGATAATGTGAAGCTATATAAGGTTCTGTTCCTGAATCACCACCAAGACAAGTTGAATCTAGCCATTTAGAGCATCGACCTGGTGCAAAAATCCCAACTGCATAACCATTATTACTGTAGGACCATGGCTCATTTAGAGTAATCCAATGTTTCACCCTGTCTCCAAAGTATCTGAAACAAACTTCTGCGTAGTCTCGAAAATCAGCTCTGAAAATCAGGAATACAACAAAATATTATTCGAAATTGATATAATTAGTAAAAGATTGAGCTTATTAAAGAGAAATATCTCCCTTAATGTATCTACTAAAGTGTATCATCTTATATATCATCTAAAGAGTGTTTGTATATAGGGAGTTGAACTATTTAAAAAAATTGTTTTGTAGCATAATAGCAAATCTTCCTTGACCATATTTTAAAATTCCACTTAAGTATGATAACGCATTGTGCATAATTCAAACTCCCTGAACATTCTTACGTTTATTTGGTTGATTTCCTATAAAGTTGAATCAATAATATGATTTTAAATAATACCCCATTTCTTATATATATGTACACGTGTTTATCTAAGTTTGTTTTGTCATATCATTTTCAAAAAATAAGTATCAATGCGAACTTAAGAAAATATCTAGTTTAGTTGGATCATGTCATGTGTTGATAGTTGTGTCATGTCATGTTATTTTAAAAAAGTAAAAATTATGTATGACTTATTTTTGTAATTATGTTACTACTGATTTTGAATAGAAAATAAATTTTGTATCTTACACAACGCGAGGACTTAAGAAACCTCTGTATTCTTCTTCCAAAGCTTGGGGAAGATCCCAGTGAAAAAGTGTCACATATGGTTGTACACCTGCAACATTAATATTCCACACATAACTATCGTGACTTAAAAAAGTAATGTCAACTTTAATTAAGAAAAAAAAAAATAGTAAAGCATGAACATTGACCGTTGGCAAGCAAATTATCGATGAGGTTGTTGTAATATTTGATTCCTTCTTGGTTTACACCTCCACTGAGCTTTCCACCTAGATATGAATAATTTTTAAAATAGACAGACATCATTAACATTAAAGATGCAACTACAATATTCACAAAAACAATAATTGTTCATAAACTTTTATCTCACTTGGTAGGATTCTAGACCATGACATAGAGAATCTGTAAGCATCCAGATTCATATCCTTCATTATCTGAATATCATCCTGTTATGTAAATGAAAAACATCAAGAAAATAATTAATTACATTGAGGTAGAAAGATAATTGGTTTCTTCATTGATCCTATGTTGTCATACTAAGAATATGGACTTTACCTTGTAGCGATGATATTGGTCAACTGCTATATCTCCATTACTTTTGTCGTTTATCCTCTCTGCAAGTTATTACACTTTTATAATCAGACTTTTGTGAACTATTTTTAAGTTTAAAAAGTATAACATAATTTATATGATATTATGAGCGAGTGAAACAAAGCAAATAAAACCTGGATATTTGTGGGTGAATGCATCCCATATACTTGGTTTTCTTCCACCTTCTTTTGCAGCACCTTCGTACTATAGGTAGATGAGATGAAGAAAGATAAGAACATGAAGTGAGGTTAGGGTGAAAAGTGAAGGGTTTTGCGATGAGAATAAGAAAAACATTTACCTGGTAAGCAGCGGATGCAGTACCGAAAACGAAGCCTGTGGGAAAACTGCTTCGATTCAGAGAATGAACTTCGATAACAGATGATTTCTGTTCCTCTTGCGCAAAACTAATGGGTGGGAATGTGGTAAAGAGAGCGAAGAAGAGAAAGAGAAGAAAGCCTTTACGTGCCATCTTCACTGATGAACACTGTTTCTGCTTAATGCAGAATGTTACGTCTAAGCCTCTCCTTTTATAGTGCTTAAAAACTTTACTTCATATTGTAAATATATCATAATCATGTTTGAACAGATAGTGGCGGATGAGAGTGGATAAGAATGAGGAAAGAGATATGAGAGTTTGTATTTCTGAAGTTTTCCTTCTAATTTTAGTTCTGTATATTGATGACATTATGTGTAAAGACTTAAATTCTTCCTTTCATGTTATGATTATGTTTCTTATTTTTTTTTTCATTATTGTTTTGTTTTGTCTTCAACCATTATATGATTGAACATATTTATATAATTTTTTTTATTAAATCAAAATTTCTTCTTTAACTTAAATATTTACTATAAGTTATTTTAATTTTATTTAAATTTCAATAAATAATATTTAATTTAGATCAACTTATTAAAATTTTATTCAAAACTTACCATATACAGAATCTCATATTTAAAAAATATGTAAATCTCTAGATATTTCTAAAAATATAAAAAAACCACAACTTTATAATTATAAAATTTAATTCTTAAATTTAAATTAAAAACCTAAGTTACTAAATATATAAAAAAATTATTTAATATAAAAACATAAAGAAAATTAGTCTACACATACATGAAAAATTTATTTAAAAAAGTTAAAATCGACTCTAATTAAATAAAAATAAATAAGTAAAATCATATTACAATATAATGATTCATGTTGAGAAAATTATAAGGACACTGAAATAATTATAAATGCAATAATTTCTTAATAAAAGATAAAGAAACTTAAAAGAAAAAAGGAACTTTTTAAAATTAGTTCCATCATTTTGTTGCAAAAAAATCGAGATATTAGATGAGATATGTGACTGTGAATAAAAGAGAATTGAGTGCGACTATCTGTCAGACAGGACACAGTCACGCCCACTAGAGCAAATTCTCAATTCAATACAAAAATCTAATTAATTTTTTGTCATTTTCTGAAAAAATAAATAAATCATGTAACCATACCATTGGACTGTTACCATTTAAGGATAGATTTGAGCTACTAGAAAAAGCATGAGAGAGAGAGTCCAATAAGAAGATATTTTAACATAGAGAAAGTGAATGAATAATAAAGATAAATAAATAAAGTTTTGAAAAATAAAGATAAATAAATAAAGTTTTGAAAAATAAAGATAAATAAATAAACTTTTGAAAAATAATTTAATTAATAGGATAGAAAGAATAAAATTATAAATTTATATATCTATAAAATTATTGAGATATCTATATTAAAATTGAATTATCATTAAGCTCAAAAATATTTAAATAAGTATAAATCATTTCAAATTATTTTTTTTTCTGGTTATTAATTGGTATTCACATATTCGATCATTTCATACGTACCAGTGTTTGTAATTTTAAAAAAATATATAAAATAATTTTTAGAAATATACATTTTTGTTGAAATAGATTTTAAATGAAAATAAAAAATAATTATTATAAAATCTCAATAAAAAATTATATTTTAGATTAACCAAAATATTTTCACATAACCAAAATTTAAATGTTTTTATTTATTATTTAATATTCTTTGTTTAATTATTTATTGTATTATAATGTAAGAATATATGTATATATATAGTGTATTATGTGACTTTTAATTTATTTTTCTTATAATTTTTACTTTAACATTGGATTTTGATAAAATTCACACTTTAATTAATATATTATAGATTTTAAAATAAAAACATTTTTTATTTATTTTTATAACTCAATATGTTATTTAAGAGTGAATACTTCAAATAGTATTTCATATCAACATATTTGAACGTGGTTCTCCTTGGTTTTCCACAAACTTATAATTTTTTACAGTAACCAAAAGCCATGGAAATGCCTTTTTTCAGAAATTACTTACAAATTTCCATAAAGTTTTTCAAAATTACCCAAGTTCATAAATTAAAAAAAAAAATCATTTAAGTGATAAAATCGAGGTAGGAGATGGTACATTTGATTCCAAACAAGAAAAGACGTGTTTAAAGTATGACACTCTGTATAGATAAGGAGAGAACACTGTTCTGTACTCACGAGCACCCTAAGATAATCTAGATTTATGTTTTGGTCCTTTATTCTCACTTTATTTTATACAAGTATTTTCATCATAATTACTACCTCTTTATTCATACCATAATTTCAAGTCCTCTATTCTTAAAATTAATTTATCTTTTTTCACTTTATAATGAATATTAATTTATTTCTATCAAATTATTTATCATTTCTATTAAATAATGCATATATTAAAACATATATTTTAATAAGAGTATTTAAAAAATTATATAATTTTTTTAATTTGATATAGTATATAAAAGATGAGTAAATATCATCCCATCCAACCAACTAGGTTAAAGAACGTACTATGCAATCCAAGCACATGGGATTGGATAGATTATGTTTGGACTATCATCATAAATTTAGTATTTTAAACGTGTTACTTCACTTAAAATTTAGATTATTATTTTTAAATAAAAATAAATAATTCTATTATTTTTTAATATATGTGGTCAAATATAATATATAAAAATTAAAACTGTATAGTTACAGCTTTTAATTTTTAAGTCAACTTCACTTTTGTAAATTTTTGGCTCAATAATTCTGGAACTGGGTTGCAAAAGAAAAGTATGAAATAAAAGTCAGACTAAAAATTATTTTAAATTAATTCAAAGCAACTAGTGGGAGTATCCATTGAATTTGCAAAGAACAAAGAAATAAGAAATACGTTTGGAGAAGAAGTGGCCTAAGCAATGGTGGCCACTTTTCTTTACTCTTTCCAATTAATCTTCAATGAGACCTCAACCAAAATAGGAAATATGCAAAATCGTATTTTAGATTTTATTTTAAATTAAATCAAAACAACTAATAAACATAAAATTTCCTGATTTTTCTGTAATTCTCTATTTTTTATTTTTTTATATTTATCGTCCGAGTGAAATTGGGTGTTCGGAAATAACGAGTAGGAGAGAATTAAAATTAGAGAAAATTTACCCTTTTTGTGCGAAAAATCATGGATTCTTTTAAGATGGAATAATCTCCTCTGCCATCATCTTTTACAGCAACAACCTTTGTACGGTGCATATATATCATCAGCACAGTAAAATCTTTTTTTTTTTTTTTTTTGTCTTCAATCATTAATTGTAAAAACGTCATGTAGATTTGTTTGGTGAACGGTTTTTATATTTTGTCCGTTCAGGAATCTTTAGAAAAAGAAACGTTTTGAAAATAATGTGAAGTTCTTATAATTAAAAGGTAAAAACAGAAAATATAAATATAAATATAAAACTAAACGCTTCGTATGATTTTTTTTTAAGTTTAAATTTTAAATACCAACCTAATTAAAAAATAAGGCAAGTTTTATGAAAAATTAATTTAAAACTTAAAAAAAAGTTAAGAAATTAAAATTATAATAAATCTATTCAAACTAACATAGTATATAAATAAAAAGAAAAACACAAATTACAAGACTAGGTTAACTTATATTAGATTTAACTTAATCATAAATCAAATTACGTTATTAAATAATTCAACCTAATAAATACCCTAAATTTAAACGTAAAATTTACAATTCCATCTTTTTTTTTTTATTTTAGAATTGTATCTTCTTTACAAATTTAAAATTTTTTAATTAATGAATTAATACACAACTAAAAGAATGTCACACTACAACTTTTAAAATGATAAAATGACCATATTAAAGTTATATTAAGGAGAAAGTTACTTGCATAATAAATATATTTTAATACATTTTAATATATATATATATATATATATATATATATATATATATATATATATATATATTATAAATAATATATATATATATATATATATATATATATATATATATATATATATATATTAAAGATAAAATAAACATTGTTAGGTAAAGCCTTTATACCTTTAAATAATAAGTTTCATAATAGTTTTTTTTACGGTAATATGGTTTTTTAACGTAACATGTTTGTGTTATTGTTGTTAAAATTAAAGAAAAACAATATAATTAATGATGTTACAATTAAATTCATACAAATTTGTATGAAATAAAATAAATGAATACGTAATAAACATGATATAACTTTGTAAGTCATTATTTTTTAAGGGTTAAGGACATATAAATCTCTTTAGCTTTTAAGTTACATATAAGAATGATAACTGATAATATACCTTTTTTGCAAAATTTTATATTTTCTCTTGCCGACAAGAATTTGTACTTTTTTTAGAAAAAAATATATTATCGTGAACACCATTTAAACTCAATATAAAAATTTATTTAATTAAAAAAATACATTTAATCTGAATTTGAATGTGTCAACGTATACAGATAAATATTTATATTGGAGAAGAAACAGTTTGAATTTTTTTTTTTAAAGTTTTCAGACTAATTCTTAAAATATAAATTATTTCTTTCTCAAATAATTTAATGTATTATGCAAAATATAAAAGACGATGAACTAAAATAACATTAAATGTGATCGAAATAAACTAAATCAGTTGAAGTTTATACAAATAACTTAATTTTCAATTGAAACGAAACCATAATACATTTGAGAGAGTTTTCAAAATTTATTAAACCAATTTATCGATATCAAATAGTTTCAAAATATATGTTTTCAATTTTATAATGAATGAATATCACAAATTTATATACAAAAAAGAACAAAATTAATTGAAGGTTATTTAGAAAACTCTCGAATGTGTTTCTGATCATCTAGTTGATGAAAATAGTTAGATATTAATTAACTCTATAAGATCTTAAAATTTGACCAAAATGCCATAGTGATTATGACATGATTATATTTGTCTTAAGGATATACCTTATTTAATCTGATAATTTTCTTAACAGTAATTATACATGAATATTATTTTACAATATAATAATGTTTATAATTTAAAGATTACATCTAGAAGTGGTATTTATTTTCATTAATTAGTTAAATACTTTATTTTAAACAATTTGATTAAAAATTAAATAGATATTAATCGATAAAATATTGTATGGACTTACTATATAATATAAATTTAAAATCATGTGAATAATTTTGCATGAAATTAAATATGATATACAAAATAGTATAGTGTGATTTGATAACACATTAATAGAGTTAGTTAAGTGAAATCTAAAGTAATTTTTAAGTTTATTTATTTATTTTTATTTACATTTAAGAAAATAAATTTAAAATAAAATATCATTATTAACATTTGTCACACTAACGTAAATTAAACAAATGTTAATAATTTTTGTTTAACGTTAGTTAATCCAGACTTAAATCAATTTTAAAATTAAGTCATGTAAATTTATGACAGTAATCAAATTCAATTTTCAAGAGCCTAATACTAATGAATCGGTGTCAAAGATTTTGAAGTTTATTATGTTGTACGGTAATGTAATCTTGTATAGATCACTGTGTAGCAATTTTATATTACTATTTTTATATATTTAAAAATAGTTTAAAATTAAATAGTATAAATTTATAGTATAATTTAAATTTGAAAATCTGCACACAATTAATATTTTTATATTATAAATTTATTATATCAATTAATTTTTAACTTCGTATTTGAACTTGGTCTATAGTCAATTTTAAAAAATTGATGTGCTTTTGAACATCAACAGTTTTCACTCAATTTTTGAAAGCAATATGACACGAAATGATTACACTTTAAACAGAATACAATAATTACACAAACTCATCTTTCTAACTGGAATGATAAGACCAAACATAAGAATGAATCTTAATGAAACAGAACAAAAATCACGAGATTGAGGAATCACGTGTTAAGATGTCAGGGTATCCAAGAACCTTATCTTCAGGTCCAATAATGTCGAAAAAAAACTATTTTAACAACCTGGATTCTCCATTCCAATCATTTAACAACACTAAATAATAATAAAATATTAAATTATTGAAGAAAAATAATAAAAATGGTTGTAAGAGGAAGTATAAATCTTAAAAATTGTCATGTATCAGTTCTCTTCAATAATTATATAACGCAAGGTGATCTAAGTGTTCCAACAATTTTTATTTTTCTTTTACCAGTGATTCCAATAGACATATATATATATATATATATATATATATATATATATATATATATATATATATATATATATATATATATCACTAAATATATTAAAGAATTTAAACACTATTCAATTCCATGAGAGGAGGCAATCAAGGTAAAAAGTTGTCAGCTTTCAATTTCTCATTGTATAAGTAGAAATGTACACTTACTTTCATAATTGGCCAAAAAAATAACTTTTTAAATTTTGGTATTGAGATATTTTTATGCTAAAATATCTCAATACCAAAATTTAAAAAGTTATATATATATATATATATATATATATATATATATATATATATATATATATATTTATAATAAAAA
>Ga0209489_108441_pt1 | contig 14029 bp, 6 predicted proteins | sample SiratrowhiteBW_FD_187527 | JGI IMG/M metagenome (GOLD analysis project Ga0209489, IMG submission 187527) | Root nodule microbial communities of legume samples collected from California, USA - Siratro white BW (SPAdes) (version 2) | ecosystem: Host-associated > Plants > Roots > Nodule | place: USA... | reverse complement strand
GTATATTTAGATTTTCCTATGCTTAACTTGCATGACTGATCATTTAAAGATTTTTTACTTTTCTTATAGAATCTTCCACCAATATTTTCAACCTTAGCTTGAGATGTTATAACAACATTAATGATGTTGTTTGGTAGACTCCATCTGACCATGTTATATTGAAATAAATTTAAAATTTAATATAACCATCCTGAGAAAACATAAGTATGAAATAAATTAAAAATTAAAAGTGAGGATTTAACAATTACACAGTTACATAAAGATGTATCTTTACCATTATTAATATTATATTATCTTTCTAGCATGTAACGTAAATTATCTAAACTCTATCATACAAAGTGTGAGTGTTTTTATAAGTATATAACTCATGCAAATATTTTTACTTTCAATGTGACATGTAAGAAGTCAACTCAAAATTGATAGAAAAATAAAATAGAAAAGTAGCATAGGCCAACACCACGCAAAAGTCGAAGCAAAATTAAAATAAAATAAAATATCGGTTAAATCGATGCAAATCTTTCTTTTTAAATTAAATATAATAAAAAAGCGTCCGTCAAGACCAACACTAAAGGCAAAAAACATTTTTTAATCAAATAAAAAAATAAAAGAGAATCTTTACATAACCAAAAATCATTCTTTTAATTAAATAAATGGAAGGAGCAAGTTAAGAAATATTGATAATTAGACTCCACAATCATGAATAAGAAATTAAGATAAAAAATTATTTAATTATTAGTGATAATTATTTAAAAATAAATAAATTTAATAATGAGAAAAATAAATTATTAATTTTTTTTAAAATAAATAAGAGAATACAGATTTAATGGTAAGTGTTCCAATTGAATTGAAAAAATTGTAGTCTTTTATATAAAATCTTAAATAAAAATTCTTAAGATTTAATTAAAAGTATGTAAAAAGAATAAAAAGTGAGATAAAAAAATTTTGTAAAAAACAAAAATTTAAACATATTAAGAAAAATGAAAAATAAGTTGAAAGAAATTTAGTAAAAATATAATAGGCAAAAACATTATTATGATTATATAATTATTAATTTGATGAAAGAAATAAAAGAATACAAATTATGGTAAGTGTATAAATTGAATTGAATTTTTCCTTTTTATAAAATCTTAAAGGAGAACTCTTAATTAAAGATATGTAAAAGTATTTAAAAAAAAATTGAGATAGAAATAATTTTGTGAAGAACAAAAATTTAAAGATATTAGGAAAAAAAGAAAAATAAAATGAAATAAAGTTAATATAAAAATAATAGTCAAAAAAATTATTATAATATATAATTATTAATTTGATGATTAAAAAGTAAAAAAAAAAATTGATGATGAGTGTTAAAACTAAATTTAATAAATGTTTTTACTAGCTTTTATATAATTAAATAAGAACTTTCTATGTATTATAAAAATGAGAAGTAATAAATTGAAGAACGTGTAAACGAAATATATAAAAATAAATGTGAAAAGAAAATAATTTGTACAAAATGTAGTTTAAAATAAATAAATAAAATAGTGAGTTAGAAAATTTTGCAATACTTTTGTTAATAGAAAAATTAAATAAACATGATATTTGAAGTATAAAATATGAATCAATTATTATGGTTTTGGAAAACTTGTAAATAGTATATTAAGTTAAGATTGTAATTAAATACAAAGTGAAGTATTAATATAAGAGAAAAATTATTATTGATACAACTTGTCATATTTTTTAGGTTGCTTGTGTAACTCAATATCAATTTTGTGTAATATAATAATATAATGTAGAAAGCAGAGATAATATTTGAATAAGGAGAATCCGTGTATAGATTAATTATATATGACGAACTGTAAGTATGTGTGTATGCTTTTCTTAAAATCATCTTTAAACTTAAATTTGATTGTAGTTAAAATTGTGGTATTGAAAGAAAATATTACAAGTCATGTCGTATGATGTCTGTTGTTCTGAACCTATTGTTTTGTAGTGTGCATTCTCTGTCTTAGAAGAATGCAACAACAAGCACGACAAAACAAAGGTTAAGAATACCAAACATTACAAGGAAGGGTTTGTGAATAATTATCCGCTTGTTTTAACACAAGATTGAGACACCCTTCATTTTTTGCTTTACACACCACAAAGTCCCCGTAGTTGGAGTCACATGTTTCATGTGTTATCTATCGAATATGTACGACAACAAGAGGGACAGGATTGACATTAGCTAATAAAGCATGAATCCTCCAAGATAAAGAATATAAAAGGACTACATGATCGGTGCCAGGAAATATGTATTGATGTAGATTTTAACAATGTACTTGCTTGCGAAGATATTGCGAAACTTTTTTGAATCTGACCCTGACCCTGGTATCTCCTTCTCTTCATTCTCTTCCTACAACAACTGGAATAGTTGATCTAGCAAATACAGATACTAGTCCTGAAAGTGCTTATTGTTAGGGATAACTCTCTATCCATTTCTCCGTCCCCAAACAATAATGGTGAAGAAAGAGAGCAGTGGTAGCCCGCAACTCCAGAGCTGAACACAAGAGCTAAAAAGCCAAAAGATAGGCCCAGCTATTCAGATAGAGTTACAAGGGAGCCATGTTAAGAGCTTTCAACACCCCTATTATGAACTCTTCCAAGGGAAGCCGAACACATTCATCTCGTACTATGTGTATATATATAGAAAAGAAATCTATATTAGAAGACCCCCGACCATGATACACAAGATCGTCTTAACTTTATGTACATGATGTCCTGAATTTGAAGCTAGACTTCTTGGCTTCAAGATCCGCCCAATCCTCATCGGGAGGGGTTACTTCGTCGGCACTTTACAAAAGAGACTCTACATCCCTAACCTCACCCTCAACCCCGACCGACTCATTATTAGATTTAGTAGACGACTCTATATTCAAAGAATCGCCAATAGAACTGGCCTCTTGTTCCGCGAAGCTGGCCTGCTTGGTGAATGAGAACGATCCTCACAAAGATTATTATTATTATTACTATTAGTATTATTATTATTAATATTATTATTATTTTATTATTATTATTATTACTTTTATTTTTATTTTTACAATTATTATTATTGATATTATCATTGTTAATATTATTATTGTTATGTTTAGAATTATTATTATTATTATTATTACGAGTAACTGCATTCAAATGAGCAACACATGGAGAATTAAGGAATTAACTGACCACACCAACTACAAAAGAAATATTAGGACGAGTAACAGTAAGATAGTTGAATTTTCGAACTAATCTTCTATACTTCTTTAGATCTGAGAGGGGCTACCTTTGCTAGGTAGAAGTTTTGGCATTATCCATATAGTCAATATAATTACAAAGAAAAGTAATTATGTGTGTTTAATATATGATTTCTAAAAATTGGTTATATTAATCATATAGTTAACCTTATTATGAAGAAAAAGAATTATTTTAAATATATTTTTAAATTTTATGAATATGGACGATTATCGTAGCAATAGTCTGGAGAGGTTGAAGAATAAGCTTAAAGGTTTGAAAAAGGAGATTAAGTCGTAGAGGGGAGAAGTGTTCATTAAGGAGAAGTTCAAAAGACAACAAATCTTAGATGAAATTGAAGTCATTGACAAGGGTGATGATGATGATGATATCCTTCATGAGAATAAAAGGGTAAGGAGGATACAATTGTTAAGTGTCCTTAGGGATATGTCCGAGAGAGATATTGTAATGATTATGAAAAAGCCCGGGCAGATTATTACTAAGGGTGATATGAATTCTAAATTCTTTCATTCTAGACTCATATGGAGAAGGCTCAATAATGGTATTAAAGGTACTTTCGTAAATGGGGAGTGGTGTGAGGACCTAGATCAAGTGAAAATTAAGGTGAGGAAACATTTTGAAAATAGGTTTCAAGCTTAAACGAAGTTAAGGGTAAGCCTAGATGGTGTGTCCTTTAGTAGAATTGATAATGTGGATAATAAGGTGTTATGTAGTGTGTTTAGCAAATCCAAAATTCTAGCTGCAGTGGGCCAATGCGGTAGTTCTAAAAGCCCGAGTCTAGACGGGTATAACTTTCATTTTTTAAAATATAATTGGGACATTATAGGGGATGAGATGATTAATGCTATACGGTGCTTCTATGAAACGGGTTACATTCCGAGGGGGTGCAATGCTTCTTTTCCTAAGAAAGTTAACCCTTCTTTGCTAAATGAGTATAGACCAATCTCTTTAGTAGGGTGTGTGTATAAAGTGATTTCGAAAATTCTTGCTAACAGGTTAAAGAGGGTTCTATCAAAGGTGATCGACAACCACCAAATTGATTTTCTTAGTGGTAGAGGTATGTTGGATAGTGTTCTCATCACAAGTGATAATAGTTCTGAAATGGTGAAGTTTAATGAGTTCATAGGTAAATGTGAGTTGGTTGACATTCCTGTTTTGGGTAGGAGGTACACTTGCTATAGACCGAATGGTACGTCTAGAAGTCGATTGGATAGAGTTCTTGTGTCGGATTCTTGGTTGATGAAGTGGCCATGGTCGATACAGTATATCCACAGTAGGCAAGTGTCTGACCATTATGCTCTGGTGGTTAAGAATAGAATGCTTGATTGGGGCCCTAAGCCTTTTAAAACTTTCGATGTGTCGCTTAAAGATCAGGGTTTTAAGGACCTTGTTAAGAAAGCTTGGGGTGTAAGTGTTCACAGTGGTAATTCTTTGGAGAGAGTGAAAAATAAACTTAAAGGGTTGAAGAAGGAGTTGAAACAATGGAGGGATGATGTATTCAATAGTGAAAAAGTGAAAAAACAGCAAATTATTGAGGAGATTGAAGCTATAAACCATTGTGATGATGATGGTTCTCTACAAGAAGATTTGAGGGTGAGGAGGATCCAACTGTTATCTGATCTTAGAGTTATGTCTGAAAGAGAAAATGCTATGATTAAACAAAAGTCTAGGGTTGAGTGGATTGAGAAGGGGGACATGAATTCTAAGTTCTTTCACTCTAAACTTAGATGGAGGAGGTTGAATAATGAAATCAAAGGTCTTCAAACCAATGGTGTGTGGTGTGAGGAACCAGACTGGGTGAAAAGTGAGGTGAGAAAGTTTTTTGATACTAGGTTTGAGGCTCAACCGAAGTTAGGGGTGAATTTAGATGGTGTCTCCTTTAGTACGATCTCCGCAGTGGATAATGATATGTTGTGTAGCTTGTTTAGTGAGCCTGAAATTCTAGCAGCTATTAGCCAATGTGGGAGTACTAAAAGCCCTAGCCATGATGGGTTTAATTTTCACTTTATCAAAAACAATAGGGATATCATTGGGGTAGATATGATCAGTGCCATATATAGTTTCTATGAATCCGGATACATCCCTAAAGGGTGTAATGCCTCATTTATCACGTTGGTGCCTAAGAGGGATAACCCGTCTACCCTTAATGAGTATAGACCTATCTCTTTAGTTGGGTGTGTGTATAAAGTGATCTCTAAGTTATTAGCTAATAGGCTCAAGAGAGTTTTACCGAATGTCATTGATAAAAATCAAACTGCTTTTCTTAGTGGTAGGGGTTTATTGGATAGTGTTTTAGTTGCTAACGAAATCGTGGATTTCTTAAAGAAAGAGAAACAGAAGGGAGTTATAGTGAAAGTGGATTACGAAAAAGCTTACGATTCAGTGGACTGGGATTTTTTGGTGTATATGTTGAGAAGGTTAGGCTTTAAGGATAAGTGGATCAAATGGATTAAAGCGTGTCTCACCTCTGCTACAATTTCCGTTTTGGTGAATGGTAGCCTTACTAAGGAGTTTAGACTAAGAAGAGGGCTTAGACAAGGCGATCCACTAGCACCCTTTTTGTTTCTCATCGCTACAGAGGGTTTGGCAGGTCTGGTCAAGGAAACATCTAGGATTGGTGTATTAGAAGGGGTAAGAGTTGGCTATAATTGTGTCGATGTTAAACTCTTACAATTTGCAGACGATACTTTGTTCTTCTGTCAACCTAATTTCCAGTGCATTATGACAATTAAAGCAGTTCTTAGATGTTTTGAAATTTCTTCTGGCCTTAAATTTAATTTCCACAAAAGTCATATTAGCGCTATTGGGGTGTGTGATATGGATAAGATAATCTTCTCTAAGCGTCTTAACTGCGGCTAAATGGAAATCCCGTTTAAATATCTAGGCATGAAAATAGGTGGTAACCCAAGAACTTTGGCTTTTTGGAAGCCAATCATAGACAAGATCAAGTCGAGATTGTCTACATGGAAGGGGAAGATTATTTCTATGGCTGGAAGGATTTGTCTGATTAAGTTTGTTTTCAATGCTTTGCCCTTGTTTTGTTTCTCTTTCTTTAAAGCCCCCAACCTTGTATGTAATATCATCAGGAGAACACAGGCTAAATTCCTTTGGGATTGGGGTGTCGAAGGTAAGAAAATTGCCTGAGTTGCCTGGGATAAAGTGTGCTCTTCTGTTGAGGAGGGTGGAGTGGGTATAAAAAATGTTGGGAAGTTTAACGCTGCCTTATTAGCTAAATGGATTTGGAGGTTCGGATGGGAAGAGAAGGGAGTGTGGAGGGACATTATTGAGTCTAGGTACGGTTCTTGTAGGGATTTGAGACTTAGGAATGGTGATCGGAAAGCTTCTGCATGGTGGCAAGATCTAGGTAAAGTTTGTGATATTCATAATCAAAGTAATTGGTTTCTTAGTAGGGTTAACTGGAAATTGAGGGATGGAAATAGAATAAGATTTTCGGAAGATAGGTGGATTAGTGATGGTCCGCTAAAAGAAAAATTTCCTAGATTGTACTTAATTTCTTTATGTAAGGACAAAGTGATTAGTGAAGTGGGGGAATGGGCAAATATTGGGGGCAGTGAAACTTGTACTTGGAATCTGTCTTGAGAAGAGAGTTGTTTGTGTGGGAAGAGGAACAAGTACATCAGCTTACAACCATCATTGCTGGAGCCCAGTGGAAGAGGAGTGTGTCAGATGGGTGGATCTGGAATGAGGGCAATCTTAAAGAATACACGGTCAGATCTGGGTACAAGGTTTTAAGTGAATTTGGTAACCAACTTAGTAACAATTGCTTTAGGGAGCTATGGAGTCTTAAAGTAGCGGGTTCTGCTCAACTGTGTGTGTGGAAGGCTATGCTCGATAAGCTGCCAACTAGACTTAACCTTGTAAAAAGAGGAATCATAATTCCTACTAACTTATGTCCTTTGTGTAAGAAGGCTGAGGAAAGTGTTCAACATGTGTTTATTAATTGTGAAGTTGCACAAAAAGTGTGGGATAATTGTGATAGATGGATAGGAATTTCTTCTGTAAGGCAGCATACTATTGTTAACCATTACCAAAACTTTTATTTGTTATGCTATAATAGGAAAGCAAATGTAGTATGGAAGAGTGTATGGGTGGCTGTTGTGTGGGAAATTTGGTACCATAGGAATAGAATTGTGTTTAAGAACGGGATGGTGGATGACATGGAGATCTCCTGGACAAAGTTTAGATGGCTAAGGATGAATTATTCTGTTTCAGATTAGGTTATTTGCCCTCGGATTTGTCTAGGTAGTATTACTTGATCTTGTATAGTTGTTTGAGGTGTGTTCTGTAAGGGGGTAAGAGTCTAGAGGTTATTGATGGGGGGAATGGCAGGATTGGTGTTAGGTTGTGTGGCTTTGTTTGCAAGTTAGTCAATCTAAGGTAGAAAAGGTAGCAGAGATCTCGGTTGTTGGAATGCATGGAGTCCTAGTTAGAGTCAAACGACTGGTAGTCTTAAAGTCCTAGAAAGAGGAACTTTAATTTACTCTCTATCAACGAGCTCCACAGTTTTCTGTTTGCAGTACAAGAAATATGTACCTGGGTCCAGACATTGTGTTATCATACAGTTCACTTCTTTATGTAGTTGTTTTTCCTGTTGTATAATTGGTTGTAGTGTGTTTCATTGTTTAGATGATTTGCACTATAATGGTCCTAGTTTTTGTATGGGATTGTGTTCGTAATAGTTGTTTAAGTTGTAATTTGCTAAAAAGGCAAACCTATACTTTATAATAGGGTTAGAACACCCTTAAAGTGCTTTTATTAATTTATTCTTCGCTGTTAAAAAAAAAGTAATACCTATCAAAAGTTGGTGGTTCACATATGTTAATTTAATTACCGTGTCTGCTATAGACCAATTTCCTTCCTTTGACTTTGACTTCTATGTTTTCAAAATTATGAGACGCTCCCTCTGCCACTTGCTTAATATCTCTCCGCCCAAACAACCACCAATAGTATAATATTGGTATATAAAACCTTTAGACTTATGTTGAAGTTAAAATGTAATCTGTTTTATGCAGATAAAATTGTCATTGGATTGCTTATATGTTATATTGACATTTTATATAGCAAGTTGGGGCATACTAACAAGCTTTTTTTTAATCAATAATTTTTTTTTTATAAATATGAGAGTATTTGTATACTAACCTATTTACAAAATAACATAAACTATATATACATAAACAGTTGAATGAAATTGCAATTACAAAAATGGTAGAGTCTGCACCTAGATTAGACTAACAAGTTTAACCATAGCTAGAAATAAAGACGTCATGTCCGTTGTTACAATATGTATTCTTATTTTACAACGAAATAACAATTTTTATGAATACTTTTACAATACCAACCAACAAAAAAATTGTAAGTTTAATATATATATATATATATATATATATATATATTTTGAGTATATAAGGTCACAATACAGTTATATTATCAGTGTATTTCTAGCACTCATAATCAGATTTTCAGAAAAAATCTTATGTTAGTGAATTTGTTTGTATGGTACTATCATTAGGGATCACTAGATATGATTAGTTGGGTTATATGTAATTTATTGAATGAATTCAAGATAAGAATTGTCCATAAATGCACATGAACGCATTTAGTGATTGCATTGTGATTGAACTAAACTTGATATGTAAAAGGTTAAAATATTTCTAAAATGTTTCATCTTATTTAATTTAATTTTACTTGTTTAAAAAACTATCAATTTAATTTTCAGTAAACAAAAATAGTTCTAATGATAAAAAAAATATTAAATAGATGTACTTTTCTTTTTAAGTATGAATATAATAAAAAAAAATTATTATATTTTTGATGATGCATTTTTAAAGCTATTAAATTCATTGCTTTGCTGAAACACTGGTAATTCTAGACAATCTTTGAAGAATAAGACTCACATAGGAGGTTAATTAGTAACTAATAATTATTTAAAGTTTTGTATTAAACATTTTGGTAATATTAAAAATAAAATTGTACATATTTTTAATATAACAATTACTCTTTTATAATGTTTGCCAATTTTATACTATTATCTAATAGTCTAAATATACACATTAACAAAATATTTAAAAAAAAGTAATCTAAATTGAAATATTTTTAATGAAATCACTCATGGAATTCTGTTTGTTTATATATTTTCTAGAAGCAAAGTCCCTCAGCTAAAAGGAGAAGAAGTAGTGATTCATTATCCCCATACAAGATATGAAGGATCTTCTTGTTGACTGATTTTCAAAGGACACTGGTTAAAGACTTTAAAGGTAGAAAAAAATTATTAAAAATAATATGAGAATATATTAAAATTAATAGTTTTATGTTTTCTCAATATATATTTTTTAAACTAATGTCTTAAAAAGGAGTGATTGGCATTGTTGTTTATTTAATTTGCATCCCGTTCCACTTTTTGACCCTTTCATCTAAATTTAATGCAGTTATATAGGACAACTGACTAAATATTTACTTATATTATAATTGATATATTATTTTTTTTCTATAATTATTGTTCTCTTTAAATGATGTAAATATAAATTTTTTAATGAAATTATCTTGCTTTAACATACTCTCATTCCAATTATAAATCTTAAATAAACATATTTAGAAATACACTTCAATCTATAGAAGACTTGAATAGATTTTCTAGTGATTTTATCCATACAGAACTCTGGCATAATTCTTCTGGTTTTTTTTTTTTTCAGTTTTCAATAAAAGACAATACTAATAATGAATAATAATACAAAATATAATTTAAATTTTAGATTTGTAAATAATAAAATAAATATCACAATAAATTTGTTGAAATAAAATAAATAACGCAAAAAAATTATTTAAATAAAAACATTAATAATAAATATAGAAATAAAATTATTTATAATTTTATTTAATATAATTGTTTTAGAATAATTATTCAACATAAAATCTATTCTATACATTTACTTCATCAATTTTATTAAATTAATTAATCACTCCTTTAAGTTAGATATTATTGCGTAATTTACTGATGATGAAAATCTAAAAAATAACATAAATTTAAAAGATCAAAAATGGTTTTGTAGTTATAATAATTTTGAGTAGCATTAAAATAATAAAAGAGAATAGAAAAAAAAATGATGAATCTTTTATATTTTAAAAATAATTCATTTGATGAGAGATATCAAACTAGATACAAAAAGTTAAAAATTAGTTTAGTAAAATTTAAAGAATATTTTTTTTTTACATTTTAAAAAGTTGATCGGCAGATTATATATAATATATAATTTAAATGTAAAATAAATTATTCGGTTACATTATAAATCTGATTAAAACCTTATTATTAATAATATAATAATTTTGAAATCAGAATATTGTGGTTTTTATTTATTTATTAACTTTTATAAATAAAAAATATTATGAGATTTTTACATTTAAATTATATTTTATGATAAAATTATTTATTTTATATTGTTTTTAAATGGTGAAAATCTGTATCTTTAATTATTTTAGACAAAGTTTAAAGTATTTAATAATGTTTTGAAAATATTAAAACTAAATAAGTTTATTTAATGTTTTTTCACGTTAACTCAGAATAAAACCCTAACAAACTCTCACAAACCCTAACAGCATCTCCACCGCCTCTTCCTTATTATCTTTTTGCTTTTATTGGATCAGCTTTCATTTGTCACAGTGCCCACTACCATTTCCTAAATCTTCTTCTCCACCAACTCAGTAGTTATCAAATTAGGTAACAAAAAGATATTGATGTCCACTTTAGGCAAAGCAGCTATGAATAGAGGAATGAACCATTTTGTCTTCGTTGTCTACTCCAACGCCCTTGCTATCCTCTTGCTTTAACAGGTTTTCTCTTCCTCTCTTCTTTTTAAGCTCCTCCAATTTAGCGCTTCAACTTTTTAAATCACTGACATTGTCTTAACCTTTAACTTTGCACAACTTTTTCTTTCACTCTTCTCTGCAAATTTTTCCACATTGGCACTCTTGGGTATGTGTCTATGGAATTGCATAAGTACCTATTTTTCCTATTCTTTTGCAAGGAAACTTTATCCTAAACAAAAATGTAAGAATGTTGTTTATTGGAAATGTGCAGCATAACTATTATGCAGAATTGTGTTTTCACCGCCACTCATTCTTGGATTCGCCATGACCAATTTGGATTCGTCATCTTTGGGTACCCTCTCTTCTTTTACTTTTATTTATATAATAATAACTAGCTTTAATCTATTCTTATTATTTTCTTAGAATTGGTCAAACCAAATGACTTGTTTATTTCTTAAAACATAATTCAACGTTATGATAATATATAGTTAATTATGCCACAAATATTTATATAAGATATTTATTTATTTAAAAGAATATATGATTTATTATATATAATTTTCTTATAAAAAATTATATAGAATCAAAAGTATAAAGAGATCTTTATTTAATATGATTCTGCTGCAAACCATCTCTTGAAACAATGTATAATCAATTTACTATTTTGAGAGAAGATTCAAATTTAGAAAGCCAAATACCATTTTATTTAAACAACAACAACAAATATAAATAAGAATAGACTAAGCGAAGCTCAATACAACTTTTGATTAGTAGCTAATAGAACCACTCATGATAGTTTAAAGATTGGATGAAGTTGTCACTTATTTTTTCACTAATTAAGACTTTTTTTCCACCAACTTCGGTGTATGATATGTTATTGTCATTATAAACTATTTGAGATTGTGTTTATTTAGAATTTTTTTTTTCTTTAGATGTTTAGGTTATATAATTTATATAATTATAACGTCTAAAAGATATAGCACAAGTTACGCTGAAGATTAATTAAATATATGTATTTACAATTAATTGTAGATATAGGATATGGGTAAGAAGATTTGTCTCATTAGATTTGACATTTGACTTTTATTTTTTTAGTAAAAGTTTACTTAAAAGATCTTAAAAAAAAATTGATTGTTATGTGTATTCTATCCACATTTTTCTTAACATGATGTCTTGAACATCATCTAACTAATATATTTCAAATTTGAGTTGATATAATATAGATGTTAGTCAGATTTAAATGTGTCTCAAAGAAATGGTTAATGTTTTGTTCTAGAGAAAAAAACTAAACCAGTATACTTAAGGTACATTATTTCTATTTAAGTAAATCCTTAATTATCATTGTGAATTATAAACTTTATTGGAGTTGATAAATATCAATTGAATTATTTTAAATGTAAAAGTTAATAAAAACTATTTAATAATTTATTGTAAAAGAAAATAAAATGATAAGTAAAATAAAAAAATGGTTTATTGTTTAATATAGGATTTGAACAAAGAGCTCTTGACTAGTAAAAGAACCGTGAATCTTGAGCATCAAAAGCAAACTAAATAAAATTCATAAACTAGAATATGTTTGATGGTGATACATATAATTGGGAATCATATTCTATAGGTAATTTTTGACAATAAAGAGCAAAAAGACTTGTAATATATCCTTACATTAAGACAACAAAATAACCAACAACTATAACTTCTAATCCCAAAACATCATAATATAAATTTCATATGTAATATAAATTTTACTTATGAATATTTATCCGTGTATAATTTTCGTAGATAATTGAAGTTTTTTTAGTGAATCTCATAAGAAAAATATTGATGTAGTTTATGAATAATGTAAATAACAATATAATTACAAGTTTTGATTATTTAGGTTAAATTTATACAAAACATTAAAAGCAAAAGAGACAAATAAGTTTAGAAGGTTAGGAATTCACTAAGTTTTATCCTTCTTACATTAAAAAAATTATTAGAAAATTAATCTTTTAATTTCCAAGATTAATAAAATAAATAGAAGTACATTAAAGATGTTTCAAATATGTTACAATACGAAAATGAAAATCCAATCCTATTCTTATTATAAGAGGAAAACTATATCAAAAGCCATATAAAACACAAATGACCTTTGGTCACCCATAGGATCCAAACACATCAAACACGTGATAATAAAGAATCCTACCTCTATTACACAAAAAGCATTGATATAATACTGTTTTCATGGAAGTTTATGTGGAGGAGAGAGTTGTTTGAGTGGGAGAAGGAACAATTCAGGCAGTTAATTACTATTATGAACGCTATCAGGTGGAAGAGGGGTACTCTGGATAAGAAGTTGTGGGGTGCGGGGTCTTTAGAGAGTACATAGCGGGAGTTGGATATAGGGTTTTAAATGAAAATGAAAGTTCCTCAGAAAACAAGTGGTTTAGGGACTTATGGAGTCCTAAAGTTGCAGGCTCAGCCCAAGTGTGTGTTTGGAGGGCTATGTTAGAAAAGCTCTCATTTAGACTTAATCTAGAAAAGAGAGGAGTCGTAGTCATTAGCAACTTATGTCCTTTGTGTATGAAGGCTAAGGAAACTGCTCAACATGTTCTCATCTTTTGTGATATTGCACAAAAAGTATAGGACAATTGTGATAGGTGGTTAGGTATCTCTTGTGCTAGGCCCCTTAATATTATGGATCATTTCCAAAGCTTTTACTGTTCAGGTCTCAGCAAGATAACTAATTCAATATAGAGGGGTATGTGAGTGGCTATAGTGTCAGAAATATGCAGCCATAGGAATAAAATAGTGTTTAATAATGGGGTGGTGGATGGTGTGAACATATTTACTTTGGCACAACTCAAGGCTTGGTCTTAGAACAAAATTTATGCCAAGTTGTTAGTTAAAAATCCTTAATATATATATATATATATATATATATATATATATATATATATATATATATCTTTATAAATATATT
>Ga0209489_108440_pt1 | contig 14034 bp, 2 predicted proteins | sample SiratrowhiteBW_FD_187527 | JGI IMG/M metagenome (GOLD analysis project Ga0209489, IMG submission 187527) | Root nodule microbial communities of legume samples collected from California, USA - Siratro white BW (SPAdes) (version 2) | ecosystem: Host-associated > Plants > Roots > Nodule | place: USA... | reverse complement strand
ATAATAATAATAATAATAATAATAATAATAATAATAATAATAATAATAATAATAATAATAATAATAATAATAATAATAATATCAGTATATTCTTTAGCTTTTCAAAATAAGAAGAGTTAATAAAGTGATAGTTTATTTTACTGATAACTTAAAGTAGTATAAGATTATAAGATGTTTTAATTAAATTTGGTGAACATACTATATATATATATATATATGTCGCAACCGGGATCACGACGGGGCAGCTGTCTAAAAATAATTTCTTTTTTTTAGAAAAATAATGGAGTCGCCACCATGATTTATTGAAGGAAAAATTATGGAAAACAAAAAAAAATCAGATAAGGCAAGTTTGCAAAACCGGATTTAGAATCCGGGAGTCGGTTACGTGTGAGGAAGGTACTAGCACCCCACAACGCCCGCCCTAAGGCGTACCTTTAATTAAACAAGTAAAATAAAAGAGTGTGAGTTTTAGAAATATTTATTTTTCCCAAGAAGATTAATGGAAGTTTTAACAGAGATTCAGGGAAGATCTAAACATACAGGAAGAAATGTGAACATAGACCAGTTCTCCCCTGACTTTAGTTTTATTTTTAATTAAATTACACTTTAATGGCAATAATGACATTACAAATTATTTAAGTTTTAATGAATATCAGAAAAAAAAAGTTATATTGACAATACATATCTATTTATTGTTAATTTAAATTAGTCTAAGTTTAAGATTTTGTTAATAAAAATTAAACATATGTCAGGAAGTTTATAATCTCTCAGACACCATTTTCAATTAAATGAGTTCTCTTATAATTTTAGATGTTTTAATTTAATTACTAGTGGTTAAAATTTTAATTCTTCGTTTTGCAACTCTCCTCTGTACAATTTAATTTGTATTTATTTAAATAGTAGTCTCTGTTAAGTTAAAAGACTTTTTCTTAATACCATGACTTTTTCTTAACTAGATATTTTTATAAAGTTTTTACCTAACCTATTTAATGAATAAGTTTAACATTGTCAAATGAGTACATTGATTTTCCACTCTAAAAATATGAAAAAGCTTGAACTCTTTATCTTTACAAATCCTCAAACATTTTTTCTATCTTTCTTTTATAGACAGGAACTAGCTATACGGAGAAAAAATTTAGTAGATCAAAGCAAAATTATTTTCCAGACATCTATAAACTTCGTAAAATATATAATTTGTTTCACAATTTTTAATATAAATTTAATTAATTTACTTATATGTATGAGTTTAACTAGAAGTTCTTATAAATGTTTAATTTACTTGTTTTAAGTGCTAATTTAAAAATACTAATTGTGAAATTAGAATTTATTTAAGAAATATTTTAATCATTATTTAAAATTTAGTATTTAAATATTTTTTTTCGTTATGAATAGTTTTAATATAATAATTATTTTTAATTAAAACTTAAGCATTAGTTAGCATCACCCTAAACTCTTTTATATTTGAATCTTAACCATGAAAAGAAATGAGCCAAGATCATTTCTCTCAAGTCTCACGACAAAGAAAATAGAAGTTGAGTAAAAATTTCAACCATTATTATTCATTGATTTGAAATGAGCCATTTGAGAAGAAATTTTTTTTCTGAAATCAATTTCTTACTCATTTCTCACTTAAAAGTCAAGGCTCTTTAAAAAAAAAAAAAAAAAAAAAAAGAGAGAGAGAGAGACAAAATATTTCATCTTCTCCATCTCAAATCTTTTAATTTTTCACTTTTTCTCATCTCCCTTTCATATAAGTTAAACTAAGGGAAGTTGATTCCACACCCAACTAACTATATAAATTATTGCAAAATTTTTGTAACACTGTCTTCTACTTTCTGCAATAACATCATGCTTTTCTTGCAATTTTGATATCACGAAATAGATTCCTTTAATATGAAGACCTAGGGTTTAACCAAGAATCACCCAAAATTGAGTTTTATAAAAAGAAAGTTAAAACCAAGCAAGTTTTGAACATTATTTAGGATTCTATTATTTTGATGAGAAATATTTATTTAAATTATTACAATTCTACATGTTTTTTTATCTGTATTTTTAGTCTGTAAATGATTTTAGAAAGTATGAATATTGAAGGTTGAGATGCTAGAATATTTGTCAAATAAATAAGATCACAAGAGTGTGAACTTTAACGATTGAATTGTGTGTTTGAAGGTGTCTAATCTTCAATGTATTATTTTGGAATTAATATTATGATATCAATTTATTATTTGTTTGATTTGTTTGGTTGACTGAAATTTTGAGAATTGTTAAATTTATTGGCACTATGTTGTTCGTATGTTGTTGTGAAATTTATTAAATTTTAATAAAGAGAAACGTAAGAATCTTTATAATAATTTTGCGAATTGATTCTAGATATAGCTACTGTAAATTAAACCAAGTCAATTTATTAAAAAGCAAATCCAATTGAGTTTGAGAGCATAACTTATTATTTTGGTTTTTAGTTTTTAATTATTTTATTTTCGTTTTTTTTTTCTTAAAATTGGTTTAGATTTGAATACCTCATAATCTTTCACCTGTCTATCTTATTAAACATATCAAAATAAATTTATCTTCTTTATTTCTTCTGTTTTTTTCCTCCAACCATGGTAAATTTCCACGCCCTTTCTTCCTTTTTTTTTTCCCTCTTGAATTTATCTTTCTAGCCTTTATGGTTTTTTTTTCCCTCTATCCTCTTTCTAGTGTTTTTTGGAGTAATTTTTCATTTTTTTAAACAGATTCTACCAATAAATCGAGTAAAGATCAATTCTAACTAATCAAAATATATTTTAAAGTAAGTTTGGTGATGCTCTAAAGTTTTTTTTTTCTAGTCTCTTTCTAGCTCTTCTTGTAAATTTTTTAGGTTTCACACGTTTAAATAGTTTTCAACTGGTTCAAATTTGATTAGAGTTGGATGGTGTTTTTTATGTTCTTGGATGTTTTAGGTGTACATTTAGCTTCTTCTTTTTTTCTATCTTAAGATTGATTCTTCTCAGTGAACAAGTAATTCTCAAATAAGAGGAACTGATTAGATTACTTGATTTTGGCAATATTGACAAATACATAAGAGATTATAGAATTATTTGGATGCCACTGATAGTTGTAGTTTTTTTATGAAATGTTTTAAATAATTAAATATTTTATTTTTAATACAATTTTGAGTTGTGAGTAGTCAAATTGAAAATGAATAACTAAATAAAGAGAAGATATGAACAAAAAAGTGTAAAGGTGTAATTGAAATTTGATAAAATTAAGTGTAAATAGTTTGAATTATTTAAAAGTTTTGAGTTATCATAAATGATTTAAGTTAAACCAATTTGGAGTATGTGAACATTGAAATGGAAAGCGAATTTAAATATATGTTTGCGACTTGATTGGAGGGTTAAAATTTGTTATTTTCTAGATTGCATATATGTTGGTTGATTTTGCATAATTTATCCAGCAAATAGGCATTCACTCAGTGAATCTTATATAATAGTAAATGATTAATTTGTGAACTAATTCGGTCCAATGAGTTCCATTAATCCATCTTTAAGTTTAATTCGTTTAACAAATTTTGATTCACCCAAACAATCTTCTTTGACAAAATAAAGAAAATGAGTTTTTGTGAAATATGTCTAATTCAATTTTTGTACGCTTGTTTCTTTTAACAGTTTTTTTGTTTGAAATTTAATTTAGTTGAATATATTGAGTATTAATTATGTTACTGTTCATTTTTACAACATAGAATTTATTGAAAGATGTTAGAATATTGGTAAATAATACCGAGAGATATTATTATAATAAATAAATATACGTGTTATACAAGTAGTAATTAAGAAAGTATTATTAAACGGTTGATGTTCTATGTTTGTATCAAGTTATAAAATTTTAAATTATACTAATATATCCATTCATATAGATAGAAATGATAGATGATAAATAACATTATAAAATCAATGGTGAAGAGTTACCGATACACAATACAAATATATAAAACGTTACTTCAAAAATCTATACAAAAGTTTATCGATAAAACTAGGGTATTTTTTTTTCATTTTAGTGTAATTTCTTTTTCAAAATTATTAGAATGGGTATTTTTTTTTAATTTCTATAAGTAAATCGTGTCAAGATAGCAAGATTTCATTAAGAAAAAATTATATCATTATGACACGATTTCAGTTCATTCAGAATGAAAATTTTATTATTATAGCACGATTTCAGCTATTAATTAAAAATCTTATTGATATGACACAATTTCAGTTCAATTTGATTATAATGAGATGGTACTGATGTGACATGATTTAAGTTAAATTTTATTGATTTTTGATAATAAAATCGTATTAACTTGACACAGTTTACCCATAACAAGAATATTTTTTTTACTTATTTTGAAATTTTTTTAAAAAGTATCACACCATAATGGAAAAAAAACCTAGAACTAGATGACGTGGCAAACATTATATGAATATATTTTATGTAAAAAGACCTAAAACTAGATGACGTGGCAAACATTATATGAATATATTTTTTGTAAATAGGATAGATGAGCTTTGCTAGATTAGCTTGTAATTGTTTATACATTAATATCATTTACTATATATTTAAGTAAATAGTTAATCTATTTTAATTTTCATTTTTGTAATAATCTTATTTTAACACGTAAGCATATAGACTTTCATGAATAAATACAAAAGCATAGGTAGATTTTGGAAGGTAGAGGTCAACGACGACCCATAGCCTAGTCTTGGTCTGCACAAATTACAGTTAACGTGTCCCTCAGCTCAGCTCTCATTTGCTTCTTTTTTTCCTTTGTCGGCGCCCCACATGCATCAAACGTCATAACCCTTCTTTTCATATATTAATATCCCGGACAATTATATCTCATTTTTACTTTCTTCAAAAATTATTAACCATCTATAATCATAATATCATTATCATAATTAGGATCACCAATAAATTCGTCTTCGCCGATGTGTTATCTCAATTAATCTCAATATACAGAGAGTAGAATAATTAGTATCTGATTTTATTAAGTTTTGTATAATATGTATAGGCATTTTTTATTCTTAATTTCGTAAGACATATTTGATTATTTTTATTTTTATATAATTATTTTGATATTTATCTAATTATTATTTAATACTTTGATTTGAAATAAGTTTATGTAATTATAATTCTTTTTTTTAATATTTGACATTAGAAAAAAAAAATACAAATATTAAATTCTTGATAATATTATATTTTTTTATTTTTACTTATTAAAAATTATTTAATTAATATTTAGAATAGTAAATAAATGAATATAACTATTATATAATAAGAATAAGAATGAGATTAAAAATTTATATTAATAGAGATAAAAATGAATTTTTATTTAAAAAAAATATGATAAAGGATCTTGTCATTACATAAATGTAAATTATTTTGTAGTATCAAGATTCTTCATCGTGACTTTGTTTTAACTTGCCATACCTCTCTTATTTTTAGTTTTGATATTATATACGTAAATTATTAAAATTAAATAAGAAAAACTTTAATTTATTTGAAGAATGTAGAGATACATTAACATTATAATTTAGATAATGAATATTTATAAATTAATCATTAATTATAATTGAATTAGTATTTAAAATGGTCAAATCTTTAGAAGCAAGTCAATATACTTGAGAAAATCCGTTCCACGATAGAAGAAAACATGAGAGGCTGTTACCTAAAGTTTGCACACGTTTTGACCTTTTCAATCCAAACAATTCGTGTTTGGTATCCATCTTTTTACGTTCTATTTCTTTCTTTCTTATCCTTAAATTTATTGTTCGTTCATGTCTTGTTTCTAGTTTTGCACTGAGGTGCCAATGGGAATAGATTATTATGTCGTAACGTAAAAGGTAATGTTTGGCAGAAACTCTTAAAACTACGTTTGGTATATACATCAATAGCTTTTCAAAAAATTTAATTTCGCAATGTTTATTTTTTAATAAATGATTAAGAATCAAAATTGAAAAACATAACACCTGCTTGAGAACCAATATGAAAAAAATAGATTAATTTTAGAGATATAAATGAAATTGTAAAACAATTCGGGACCTAATTGAGTTTTTTTTTTTTTTTTAATTTTGGAAATATTGAGACGAACTCTTAACTTGTTTGTTTCTACAAATAACACTATGTGGATCTGAGGATGTGAAGTTGCTATAATTGTTATTATTTGTTTTTGTAATAAATGTGAAAAGAAAAAAGTTTATGTTAAGTTTATTAAGAGATTTCATCCTTTACAATGAGAAGATTAACATGTAAAGTGACAATTTTGAATATGATTTTAAAAAAAAAAAAAATTCTCTTTCAAGTAAAAGTATGGGGGAGATTTTTTTTTTTTTAAGAAAGAAGAATTTTATATAATATATTGATCTATTATTTATTATTACTTAAATTTAGTTAAACGTTTATAACGAAATAATATTTAAGATAATAAATATTGTACTGAAGTTTTGTCTTTTTGTGAAGTTGAAAGTAATTTTTATATTATTTATAAAAAAAGTATTTATTAATAATAAAATGATTTTTTTATTAATAAAGCATATTTTATTTTATTACTATTCATCGATTTTTATTTAATGATACAACAATTTTAATTTTTTTTTAAAAAACTATGTAATAAAAGAAAGATATTAGAATAAAGTCACTTTTACATCTATGTAAACAGAGATAACTTTAGATTTTCCACCCCCATTTCATATATTTAATACACAATAAGTCATCATATAGATCATAACACAAGAGTAAGCTATTAAAAAGAAAGATATCATTGTATCCAAGTCTATAATAAAATATTAAAACAAGAACAAATAATAAAAAAAATATTACAATTCGTTGTCCTATCATCAAACACGTGTATAGCACATAGATATATTTATTTGGACTATACATGGATTCACATATTAAGAATATTTCTTAAAAAAATATTAACATTTTATATAAAACACATATTAGACAAGTTGTATCAAATACAACTTACCATTTAAACATTTTTCGACTCCATGTAAATATAATATACTCTATTTGACTATATTAAATTCCTTAACAAATATACACTGTAACATTTTAAAAATTACTATAACTTTAGTTACTAAATTTATTCTCAAGTTATATTATTTAATTCATGGTTCATACAAAACTACGAGTAATTCAAAATAAATCCTAGGATAATTATATACATTCATCCAAAATATAATAAAAAACTCAAATCCAACACTAAATCTATTTCTTTATATCCTCAACTACTGGACGTACATTAATATATACTCATCAAATGTAATTAAAAAGGTTTTCAAATTCAACAATAAAGATAAGGATAAGCTATTATAAATGAGTTAATAACGTCTATATGAATTTATGTACATAAAATAATACACTTTAATTCATAACATTCATATTATAAGTAATTAACTCATTTTAATCATACTTCAAGCATATACCATACATGAATTATACTATAAAATAAATATTTGTAAATGAGCAAATTTTGTGTAATTTTTATTTGAAATTCCTGAAATGATATATTTATTTATTTATTTTATTTTTTGATATGGGTAAATCATGCATTCGATACTCGATATTATTGTGAAAAAATTGTGACCCTATTGTCGAATTTAACTTAATATTAAATGAAATTCTAAAAAGAGAATACAATTTTAGTGTCACAATCTCAATTAATGAGTTAACTAAAGTTGTGAGAATATTGCCTCCACCATTTTAGGGTACTTAATATTCTCCACACATTCCTCTTTTGTTTTTGTTTCATTGTAGCCACACATTCCTCTTTTGTTTTTGTTTCATTGTAGTGTGTGGTTACTGTGCAACTAAAATAAATGGACAGTTATAAAACCATTTTATTTATTAATAAATATGTAATGGTTAAAATTAATTCTGATTAAGTAATTAAAACAAATATGAAGTTAAGTTTTAAAATAAAAGGATTGACCGAATTATTGTTTAAATTAAAATAAAAAATGATGCTAGTATGAGATTTATATATTGAATTAAATTAATAGTAAATTTGATGTTGAAAAGAAAAATTAAAATAAATTAAAAATTATAATAAAATATATTTAGCAAAATTAAGTGTAAGTTAGATATTTGAATTTAGTTACTAATATATAAATAATTTAAAATAAAATTAAGATTTAACAATAAATTTAGAATGAAAAATTTGAAAATATTATATAATCTTTTAAATAAATTTCTTGTTAGTTTATATGTATTAGGAACTAAATTCATCGCAGGTAACTTTATTTCCTAGTATGTAACTACTATTCTATTCAAACTAAATTTATATTTATTTCAACCATTACATAGATTTTATAATTGAGTATTTATTTTAGTTGCACATTAACAATACAAGTTGTGTATACTTTTCCCACTATTTTAATTAACTCTTTAATTGAAATTTTGACAATTTCATTTAATCTTAAATTAATTCCTGCAATAGAATTACCATTTCTTCACAATGATATATTGTATAGTATACACTATTTTAAGAATTTGGAATTTCAGATAAAAATTACATTAGTTTGAAAAATTTACCTCATAAATAAATATTTATTAATGCCTTTTAGTATGCATGTAATAAATATATGTATTAAAGACTAATATATAACCACAACAAGCCTCTTATGTTTGCATCCCTAACCTTAAATGGTTAGGATAAGTTTAAGGAATATCCTATCCAAACTTTAACATGTAACATGTGTTACTATTACTTGTGAAATCTCAACATATGTTCTGATTTACTTGTCAAACCTCAACATATAAAGATATAATAAACTTTTTCTCAATTTATTATTACTTATGTCTTAATTTACATAACTTAAATTTTAGATTTTTAATTAAACAAATTATCTATGTAATATATATATATATATATTTATTTATTTTTTCTATACATAATACTCGCATCAAACAAGACTTCACATGTTTGTGAATTTAACTAAATACATTTCATACACATCAATCCTTAAAATTTTCATAATAATTAATAAAACAATAAATATCACATTCCCCTATATTGAATAATTGATTAAGTATGAAAAATACATTCTCTTATATTGAATAATTGATTAAGTGAGAGAAAAAGAGAGAAGAGACAAAGGGAGAGCAACGTAGAGAGAAAGAGAGAGATGAAGAGAGGGAAATGGGTTTTACATATTAATACTATTATCAAATACTTTATATATAAACAATACCAAATGGACTATAATTAACCCTCTTAAACTATTTGTTAGTTAACCTCTTATACTTTCACAATTCCCCTGAACCTTCTGGTAATAAATAAGGTAAATCCCTATATTAGTATTAACTTCCGTTAACTAACACTTTAATAAAAAATAATTAATTATCTTAGTCAAGAATTTAATTAGTTCATCATCACTTTACTTACCTCATCAAAACTATGTTGTGGTAACACAAGGATATTTTTATCGAGAAAGCTTAGGAAGAGTTAAGAGATACTGATATTTAAAGAGATAATATTTTTAATGAAATAAAAAGTAAAAAAATATAATTTATTCATATACTTTTTATTCTTTATACAGTAAAAAATAATTTCTATTAAAATATCATCTTATCATATTCATAAAGCTCATAATTTATCAAACGAATAGTTTATATTATAAATGATAACGTTTTCATCAAAAGTAAAATTATGAATAAAACGTGTTATAACATGCAACAATTTAAACTTATAATTATTTTTTCCCTGTCATTATGGCATATAATAAATTACGTATAAGAGAAAATTAGACACAAAAGTGTCCTGTTAAAAAATTTGTTTCGTACCCATAATTTTTCCATAAATAATGGATTGGAGTTTGTTTAGTTGTTAATCATACATTTGAAAAAGTTAGTCATAAAAATAAAATGAGATTTTATTTTCTTATTTTAGAATCGTTATTTAACTGTTACTTTAAACATATAATTGAGATAGGATTTTTAATTATTTTTTGCTATATAGCTTTAAAATTTATATATGGATTGGATCAACTTATATTCTCCTTTATTAATACATTCTATTTTGTCAATAAAAATACTATTTATTTGCTATCGATCAAGAAATATATATTAGCAAATTCGAAAAATTATTATTCTTTATTGTTATTATCTTATAATGGTTTCTTCGAATATAAAAACCTCATTAAAATAAAGGAATATTTTATGGATTGAATTGATTGTGATGAATGAGTGAAGGTAGGTTGTTGAGTCTGAAGAAAGAATCTGTCAAGTCATTAATTATGCATGTTTTGGATTGTTCTTTACCATAAAAACAAAAAATAAAAGCCACCCATTGAAAATTGAAAGTCCACTATTTCGTCCCTTCCCAACAATAAATTGAAAAGCACCAGAAGCTCCGACCATGGACACCTGTGTTCTTGTGGTGTGCAAATAAAGTAATAAAATAGTCTGAGGATGACGAACCCCACCTTGTTTCAAAAAAAAGTCCAAGCATCAAATCTTGTTCACAAGATTACAAAAAAAGGTCATCACACTTTTATTTTCATATTTTGTTTAGTTAAATTTCAATTTTGATCCACTTGTTATAATTTATTATTCGTTATTTTGTTTATACATATATATAATTCTATTATTTTAGTTCTCAGATTTATAATTTTTTTATTTGAGTCTAATCCTTAATTTATATATTTTATTTATTGTGTTTTAGTCTGATTAAATTATAAATTTAACAGATTTATTTAAAATGTCGTTGAAAATACTTTAATTAATTAAAATGTAATGTGAATAGTCCAAATACTCCTATAATTTATAATGGGGTCAAACTTTTGGTTGATTATATGTCTCAACTCATCGAATTCATCATAAGGCAATTATTATTAGTTAATCATCTTGTTTAGCATAACGTTATTAGGTAAAACTAGATTAACAAGGTAATCACTAAGACCCATGGACCCAGTAAAATATGTATTAAAAGTTAGATTATATAAACATTATTCACGTATAATTTATTACTTTCTTGTCAATGACTTAAACTAAAAATTTAAAACCTTTTGTAGATAAAAGAATATAATTAGAAAAAAATAAAGAACTAAAAGTACAGTTAGATTTTCAACTGAGATAATCATTCACACACACAAAAAAGTTAAAATTACGATTTTTTTAAATTAAAAAAAATAAGAATTTAATAAATAAAGAATAATACTAATTTATGTAATACATGTGTTATAGAATCACAAGATGGTTGAAGTTGAAGACATAAAGTCAACGTACTTGCCAACATCATTAAATCCACCCACAAAATAAGCGTTGCACGCGGAAGTTAAATTCTTAATATGTGGACATTTCAATAATGTAATTGTAAACATTTTAAAGATTTAATATATTAATGCCTATTCTATAAGTAATATTGTGTATGATATAATTAATTTTTTAATTAATTTTTTTAATCTATCAAAATATTTTGAATTTATGATAAATATTTAATATTATAGTACAAAGTTGTTTTAATTTCATAAAATTATGTATTAAGTTTCATTTCATAATAATAAAAGAAAAAATTTAATTTAAAAATAAAAGTTGGAGGCAGTAATAGATATGAGGAGTACTACTTATATTTTTAACAATTTACAATAGTATCATTTAAAATTTATTTTAACATTACAAAAAATTATAAGTGAGACATATTAAATAATGAGTGAGTTCCATAAAATTTTATGATTTTTTATAAACTTTAACCAATGTTTTTGTTGAATCACTTGTTTTCTTCGAACAGAGTTGTTTGCACTTTCAATTGCCTTGTCTGAGCATCAAAACAATAAATTCATTTTATTTTATTTTTCTCTTAAAGTATATCCAACTTTTTGTGAAAAAAGCAATGATAATTTAAATATATATATATATAAATATCTTACTGTCTGAAAAAATAAACAAGAAACATTCCATTAAAGTCAAGAGAAAATTTTACTATTATTTTGTTTTCTTTGTAGCACAGCTAGGGCTGTTAGAAAAGGAACCCTACTATTGTGTTGCTCATTTATTTAAGTGGTTAAGAAGTTAGGGACTTTTCCAAACGTAGGTGAAACTTTTAATGCAACTGCAAAGCTTCAAAAGAAATTATGAGGAAGATAAAAAAAATAAAAACCAGAAATTTACTTCATTCAATTAAATGCACTAGTTGATCGATATATAAGCCTCTTAAAAATACTTGTTAATGCTTTAAAAAATATTTATTGGTGTTTACGGATATTTAATAATAAATACTAATCCTTTATTTCCTTCCTTAGAGAAGAGTGCACGCTCTCTTCACAAAGGGTCAATATGGATCTCATTATGATAATCACAAATTAGAAAATATCCATTATTAAATATACTGAGCATGAAATAGAGAAAACTCAATAGCTTTAAAAAATAATTTTAAGTCTAATTTAACTTCAAAAAATTTAGTTAAAAAATAAGTTACATATAAGTTAGTCATATTGAAATCTCCAATAATAAATAATCTATAGCACTAAAGTATAAGGGTCTATTATCTATAATCAATAATTATAAAAAGACATCTATGACCGATAATTTTAAAACAATCTATAATTAAACATATCAAATGTAAAAACAGAAAAAAAGTTTAATAATTTTGAAAAATTAATTTAAAATTTAACTTAATTTAAAAAAATAAAATATAAATTTACATATATATTATAGTTTGGTAATACCAACTCTTCCTTAATTCGGCCACACTCTCCCGCCAATAAATTCACAATCTAATCAATTCACAATCTATATATATAAGTCTCACACAAGTTTATCACAAACTCATTATAAGTCTTCCACATTTGGCATTATACTATCTCCACCCCTACCCTATTAATTTCATGCACCATCTTATAAACCTCGTACTTGGTTTCTCTCCATTTTAGAGTACCCTTTTCCTCAAGCAGAGCACCCACCACACAAAGCCATGGTACAACAAGCAAAGAAGTTCAGAGGAGTGAGGCAACGCCAATGGGGCTCATGGGTCTCAGAAATTCGTCACCCTTTGCTGTAATCACCTCAAACTATTTCATGTTTGTCGAAATTATTATCTTGAATATATTTAATGTAACAGTTTTAGTATGAATTCAAAGTTTATGTATGAACACTGAGATTGTTTTGGATGAACAGGAAGAGAAGGGTGTGGCTAGGGACATTTGAGACTGCAGAGGCTGCAGCAAGGGCATATGACGAAGCAGCCATTTTGATAAATGGTCAAAATGCCAAGACCAATTTCCCTACACCATCACTGAATCAGGGTGAAGGTGCCACCACTGCCACTGTTTGTGAAGACCCTTTTTCCTCCCCCAATGTTCTTTCTGAGCATCTGAGTAGAAAGCTGAAGAGGTGCTGCAAAGACCCTTCTCCATCCCTCACATGTCTGAGGCTGGATGCTGACAACTCCCACATCGGAGTGTGGCAAAAGGGTGCAGGACCACGTTCAAACTCCAACTGGATTGTGAGGGTGGAGCTTGGGAAGAAACAGACAGAGACTGAGCCAAGTGTGGCAGAAGGGTCTCCCCAGAAAAGTGGCAGTGATGGTGAAGAAGAAGCAGAAGAAGATAGAATTGCCATGCAGATGATTGATGAGCTTCTTAATTGGAATTAACCTTTAGGGTTTGAAGAAAGAAAAAAAGAAAAAAAAGCAAAAAGGAAGCTTTGGTGTTGAAATATATAGCAGCATGTCCATTTTCTTCTATCTTTATCATATGTTTCTTTTGGGTTGTGTAAGATGGTTATTGACAATCCCATCATATTGCTATATGATGTTAATATATTGGGATGCAATGATGAGTCTTAAACAAACAACACACACAAATAATCTGCAAGGAATAGAAGAAAAAACGGAACACGGGCAACACACAAGATTTAACGTGGTTCGGTTTCCCTAATCCACGTGCAACAGGAAGAATTTTATTCACTTGTGATTGCTAAAGATTACAAATACAAGTTGTGTATTTATAGGGAGAAACTAGGGTTACTGTCTAATTGGGCCTAACTCAAATCAAGCCTCCACAAAGCCCAACA
>Ga0209489_108439_pt1 | contig 14034 bp, 9 predicted proteins | sample SiratrowhiteBW_FD_187527 | JGI IMG/M metagenome (GOLD analysis project Ga0209489, IMG submission 187527) | Root nodule microbial communities of legume samples collected from California, USA - Siratro white BW (SPAdes) (version 2) | ecosystem: Host-associated > Plants > Roots > Nodule | place: USA... | reverse complement strand
CATATATATGTATATAATTTAATTACATGGTTTAAGGTTTAACATAAACATAGTCTAACATAATTAGTATATAAATTTTTAATATTTATTATTCTAATAATCATAATCTTTATTTATAACACAATTAGTATCTAAACATGAGTTGCTACCACCCTTTCATCTACCTAATCCATTTATTAAGCCCACAAATTTCATTGACTAACTAATTTTGTTTTCTATTATTGTGTTAAGTTTGGAAAGATGTAAAAATTATAGGTTATACTATCTTCACAGTGTAGTGAAGATTTATGAGGAAAGTTTCTCACTTCCAATTTTGTATATATTAATTTTTATTATAAACTTATAAATATTAATATTAAAATAAATGAAATAGAATTAATTATCTAATATAACATAATAACAATATTATCATTATTATTATTCTTAGTATTGTTATAATTTTTAATATTATTATGATTACTATTATTAGTATTATTATTATTAGTATTATTATTTTTAATTTCATATAATAAATTTTGTATATGTTAATTTTTATTATAAACTTATAAATATTTATATTAGAATAAATGAAATATAATTAATTATGTAATAAAACATAATAATATTATTATTATAATTATTATTATTATTGGTATTATTAGTATTATTATTATTACTAGTATTATTATTACTTTTATTAGTATTAGTATTAGGAACCAAATTGTTAATTTCATATAATAAATAAATATAAAACTAAAAGTTCTTATGCATGCAATCTTAATTTAATTATTTCTTCTAAAATATATATATATATTTTTTACAATTTCAATGTTACCAAAAAGATCTTGTTCATCTGGTTACATGAATACTAAAACACTTAGTTAGTGGAATAAATCAATTCTAAAGATTTCCTATAGTACATTAATGATTTTGTATTTGAAAATTTTAAGAAAATAATTATTGGTGGTTAAATATTAATTGCATGATAACTCGTACAAAAATTAAAGAGGTGAAGTTGTGTCACATCAATCCAACTATTCTTCTCCTCTTTCTTTCTCCTATTAAATTTTTTTTTATTTTGTCTATCAAGCTTTCATGTAACATCATCATTGTAAATTGAGTCATTTTGCATGCATTCCTGGGCTTTTTTATTTAAGAGAGATTCAGGAAGACATAAACATAGTGTAAGAAGATATACAGATAAATCTATATATGATTTTTAATATTGTATTTGAAACTTATATCTTTTGTAATATATATATATATATATATATATATATACATATATAATTTAATTAGATGATTTATGGTTTAACATAAACATAGTCTAACACAATTAGTATATAATTTTTAAAATTTATTATTCTAATAATTATATTGTTTATTTATAACAGAATTAGTATATAAACTTGGATTGCAACCACCCTTTCATCCATCTAATCCATTTATTAAGCCTATAAATTTCATTGACTAACTCATTTTGTTTTTTTATAATGTGTTTGGTTTGGAGATTTGGCAAAAAAGATGAAGACATGAAATTGCAAGAAAAAAAAGTATTAATAAAAGGCATGAAATAATGCATAAATTATACCCTATACTATCTTCACATACTACATTAATGATTTTTCAGGAAGAATTGTTAAGAAAATAATTATTGATGGTGAAATATTACTTGCATGATAACTGGTACAAAAATTAAAGAGGTGGAATTGTGTCAAATCTTTCTTTCTCTCATCAAAGCTCTTTTTATTTTGCTTGTTAAGCTTCCATGTAACATTATCATTGTAATTGAATCATTTACATGCTTGAGTCAAATTTTCATTTAAGAAGACTTCAAGAAGATATAGCATAGTGTAAGAAGGTATACAGAAGAATCTATATATAAATTTTAATATTTTATTTGAAACTTATATCTTTTGTAATATATATATATAAATTAATTACATTGTTTAAGGTTTAACATAAACATGATCTAACATAATTACTATATAAATTTTCCAGCTTTATTATTCTAATAATCATAATCTTTATTTATAACATAATTAGTATATAAACATGGGTTACAACCACCCTTTCATCTACCTAATCCATTATTAAGCCCACAAATTCCATTGACTAACTCATTTTGTTTTCTTAGATTGTGTTTGGTTTGGAAAGATGTAAAAATTATACGTTGTACTATCTTCACAGTGTAGTGAAGATTTATGAGGAAAGCTTCTCACTTCCAATTTTATATATATATATATATTAATTTTTATTATAAACATAGAAATATTTAAATTCAAATAAATAAAATAGAATTAATTATGTAATATAACATAATAACAATAAGAATAATAATGTTATTATTATTGGTATAATTATAATATTAATAATTATTATTATTAGTATTAGTATTACTATTAGTAGTAATATTATTATTAGTATTATCATTATTAGTATTATTATTAGTATTATGATTACTATTATTAGTATTATAGTATTATTATTTTTAATTTCATATAATAAATTTTGTATATATTAATTTTTATTATAAACTTATAAATATTTATATTATAATAAATGAAATATAATTAATTATTTAACATAACATAATAATAATAATAATATAATTATTATTTTTATTATTATTATTATTAATATTATTATTATTATTATTATTATTATTATTATTAGGAACCATATTGTTAATTTCATATAATAAATAAAAATAAAACTAAAAGTACTTATGTATGCAATCTTAATTTAATTATTTCTTCTAAAATAATTTTAATTTAGTTATTTTTCACAATTTCAATATTAGAAGAAAAGATCTAGTTGATCTGGTTACATCAATACTAAAACACTTAGTCAGCGTAATAAATTAAAGATTCCCCATACTGCATTAATGATTTTGTATGAAAAATTTGGAAGAAAAATAATTATTGATCCTGAAATATTACTTGTATGTACAAAAATTGAAGAGGTGGAGCTGTATCACATCAATCTAACCATTCTTCTCTTTTTTCTTTCTCTCATTAAAGCCTTTTTTATTTTGCTTGTCAAGCTTCCATGTAACATCATCATTATAAATTGAATCATTTACATGCATAATCCAATTTTTTATTTAAGAGGGCTTCAAGAAGATATAGACATAGTGTAAGAAGGTATATAGATGAATCTATATATGCTTTTTAATATTGTATTTGACACATTATCTAACAGAGTTAGTATATAATATTTTTAAGATTTACTATGATAATAATCATATTCTTCTAACTAGTTTGTTTTCTTATATTGTGTTTGATTCGAGAAGCCGATTTGCGAAAAAATATGAAGGTGTGAAATTGTAATAAATAAAATATTAATAAAAAGCATGAAATGATGTAAAAATTGTACATCGTAATGTTTTCACAGTGTAGTGAAGATTTATCAAAAATGTTTCTTGTTTTCAATTTTTTTAGCTGTTACAAACTGCTCACACAAATTCTCATTAGTGGATCCAAATATAATGTCATCAACATAAACTTGCACAAGGATAGTATCCCTGCATAATTTCTTAATGAATAAAGTCTTATATGTTCTGCATCTCTCAAAGCTTTGAGAAAACAAGAAATTACTCAATCTCTCATACCACAGCCGAGGTGCTTGCTTTAATCCATACAAGGCTTTCTTGAGTTTGAACACATGCTCTGGATATTTATGATCCTCAAATCCAGGTGGTTGACTTACATAGACCTCTTCATCAATGTCTCCATTTAGAAAAGCACCCTTGACATCCATCTGGTGCAATTTGAATCCATTTATGCAAGCATACGGAAGCAGCAACCTCATTACCTCCAGTCTAGCCACGATTGCATAAGTCTCTCCAAAGTCTATTCCCTCTTCTTGGTTGTAACCCTTTGCAACCAGTAGAACTGTATCCCTCACAATGACACCTTGTTCATATAGCTTGTTCTTGAAAAGCCACTTGATTCCAATCACATTCTTCTTCTTTGATCTAGGAATAAGAGTCCATACTTCATTTCTAGCAAACTGATTCAGCTCCTCATGCATTGCATTTATCCAATTGTTGTCCTCTAGTGCTTTAGTCACGATTTTAGGTTCAACTTGAGATACAAAGGCCATGTGCTCTAAAAAATGATTCAAAGATCTTCTTGTTGATACTCCTTTCTGCACTTGACCGATAACATTGTCCAAAGACAGATTTCTAAGCACTCCCCACTGCTTAGATAGTTCATAACTGATTTGTTTTGTACCAGCTCCAGATTCAATCGATTGAATTTTCGGTTCAATTATTGATTTTCCTTCAGTTGAGCAACTTTCTCTGATTTATTATGCAGTTCTGTATCAACCTTTTGTTCAGTAGGAACCTCATCATCTGCACATGTATTAGCACTTTCCTGCATGTTCTGGTTTGTTTCACCAAATGCAATAGGCATGGATTTCTCTACTAGCATGATTCTCCTATTGTCGCAACCGCGGTCACGACGGGAACAACGATCAAAAAGAGATAAAATAATTTGAAAATTTAGAAAAAGGAGTCGCTACCATAGTTTATTATGGAAAACAGGAAAAAATCGAAAAATGATAAAGCAAGTTTGTGAAAACCAGATTTTGGATCTGGGAGTCGGTTACGTGTGGGAAAGGTATTAGCACCCCCAAAACGCCCGTCCTAAGACCGTACCTTTAATTAAATAATTAAAATGAGTGTAATTTTCAAAATGTTTATTTTCCACAAAAGTAAAGATAAAATCAAACAAAAATATTTTTTTTATTTTTAGGGGCCCGACAAGGTTTAGCCTTGCTCTTACGTATTTCCATCAGGTATGGAAAATCAGGGTTACGTAGTTCTTTGGATAAAATTTGGTTGTTGAGGGGTTTAATGTTTTTTAGTTTCGAAAATTTTATACTTTTATTATTATTTTTAAGAAGTTTGATATTTTAGAAATTTTTATATTATTTATGTATTTATTTTTTAAAATCAAAATTTTACTTTGGATATCGTTAGACGCAGACAACCTTTTTGATAATCTAAACAAAAATTAAAATCTTTCTAATTATATTCCACGACGCGGACAATCATTTAGGAATTCAAAAATTTATTTAAAAATCTAAACGAAATTAAAATCTTTCAAATTAAATCTCATGACGCGGACTTTTATTTAGGAATTCAAAATTTATTTAAAAATGTAAAAAGAAATTAAAATCTTTCAAATTAAATCCATAACGTAGACCACCATTTAGGAATTCATTCAAAATTTATTTTTATTAATTTATTTTTTGTTATTATTTTTAAAAGAAAAATCCTACATACGACCATTTAGAGATTTCATTTTCAACTTTATTTTTTTTATTTATTATTAATTAATATATTTTTTAAAGATAAATACAATAAAACTAAAAGAAAATAAAATTTAAGTCAAAAATAAAATAAGGTAAATTATTATATAAAAATAATGGTAATGGTGTATAAATCAAAATAAAAGTGTTAAGAGGTTAATGGGTACAACCTATTTTTCTTAAAAGCTAGATTAGGACAAAGATGTCAAAATGCAAAAGTGAGAGTGCAACTATGAAGATTAGGGGTGCAAACAAAGAAGCCCAACTCATAAACCCTAGCCACCCACCACCTCCATGAAACTTTTTTTTTCACATCTACGTTAGGTCTACTCAAGGTAGACCCTGTGGCGGCAAAGAGGGAGCAATGGTGGAGCTGTAGGGAGGTATGGCGGAGGTGCAGGGAAGCGTGATGGCGGTTCGGCGACGACGTTGTGGAGGCGCAGGGAGGTGGAGCGGAGGCATGGCGAGAACGTTCATGTGGAAATGAGGTATTTAGGGTGGAGCTCGTGGTGGCTACGGTTTGGTTGTTTGGGAGGCTGTGGCGCGAGCGAAAACGAGGAAGATGGAAAATGCGACGGAAGTGCTTGGTGCGGTTTTGGGGCTGTTTTGAGTGTGTTTGGGGGCTGTTTTGATTGCGGAAATGGTTTCAAGGTGGTTGCGGTTTCACTTTGGTGGAGTGGGAGATCGAGGAAGGTACCGCTACAGTTAGGTGACTTAGGTTATTGATTGTTGCATGTTAGAAAAGGGAAGGTGGCGGTGGATTTTTAATTATTTTTAAAATTTAGAATGTCAGTTTCGAATCCAGAACTTTGTAAAATAAGAAATGCCATGAAGAGTAAAAAATAACATTTTTATTTCTTTATCTTTATATCCTTACATTTATTTATGAAATGAAACCATGAGATGATGAAGAAATTAAAAAAAAACATCACTAGAAGACAAAAATACAGGACTTACAATTTTCACTCTTCAAAATCCATATAAAAATTCAAATTTACAAATACCTGTATTGATTTTTCAAGAATGATAGTCTCCTTTCTAATTGCTCTATGCTTCTCTGTTTTAAGTTGAGTGTGGACAGTAAGATAGGGGGATCAATCTTCTCTTTTTTCTCGTTCTCAATATTTTTAATTATTTATATTATTATTTATTATTACATAAGAAACTCTTTATTCACATTTTTTATTTTTAATATAGTTTTAAAAAAAAATTATTTACCCGGACGAAATCGGATGTTGACAGTTGCCCCTCTTTACTTAGATTTTACTAAATAATTTGAAAATTAAAATTTTCAGATTATTATAGTAAAAGATAATTAAAAACAAAAACAACTAATTTCGTCTGAAAGAAAAATATTTTTTTTTCAAATTGAGAACTCAAAAGAAAGGAAAATGATGTCATGACCTTCATTTTAAGGCCGAGAGGACTACGAATCATTACCAGAGATGTGACTTTGAGTCCTTTCTCGAAAAAATAAAATGCTAAAAGAAATAAAATGTGGAGATTCGACTTTGAGTCTTTTCTCACACATGAACTAAAAAGTAAAGTGTGGATACGACTTTGAGTTCTTTCGCACACGAATATAAAGAGTAAAGAATGGCCAAGACCATACTTCTGCAGGGGATCAAGTGCAAAAAAAATACAAATTGACCTTGCTTATGCAAGGGATCAACATATCAAAAAGGAGTTATGACTTTGCTTCTGCAGGGAGTCAAAAACCAAGAACGACCAAGACCTTGCTTTTGCAGGGGGTCAAGTGCCAAAAATAAATGTGACCTTGCTTCTGCAGGGGATCAACATATCAAAGAAGAGTTATGACTTTGCTTCTGCAGAAAGTCAAAAACCGAAAATGACCAAGACCTTGCTTCTGCAAGGGGTCAAGCGCCAAAAACAAATGTGACCTTGCTTCCATAGGGGATCAACATATCAATGAGGAGTTATAACTTCGCTTCTGCACGGAGTCAAAAACCAAGAATGACCAAGACCTTACTTCTGTAGGGGGTCTAGTGCCAAAAATAAATGTGACCTTGCTTCTGCAGAGGATCAACATATCAAAGAAGAGTTGTGACTTTGCTTCTGTAGGGAGTCGAAGACCCCGAATGACCAAGACCTTGCTTCTGCAGGGGATCAAGTGCCAAAAACAAATGTGACCTTGCTTATGTAGGGGATCAACATATGAAAGACGAGTTATGACTTTGCTTCTGCAGAGAGTCAAAAACCAAAAATGACCAAGACCTTGCATAAAGGGTTATGAAACCATTATCTAAAAATTCAATCTATAATTTGTTTTTACTTTAAATGCATGTTTAAATGCATGAGAATTTATGATTTGCTTTTGTTTTGAATGCATATATGAATGCATGAGATTTATTTTTGAAAATGCCTCACAAGTTTTATATTTCCATTGGGGAATGACTGCATGAAGCATTTATGAATGCATGGTAATGCATGAAACTCTTTGAATTTTTATCCATTTGAATGAATTGAATGCATGACTCTGTGCTAATGCATGAAATTTTGACTTGCATGAGATTTTATTTTTATTATTTGAATACACTCATTGATTTCAGCCAATATTAACAAATCTGATAAAGTTTCCTAACACCAACAATTAATACAGATTTGAGAATTATTCATAATGCAGATTCAATTATTCAGTTATACCAGGAACACAGAACAAGAATACAAATTCTGCAGTATTACAACAATTCAGCCAAAGTTCCAATTCTTTGTAAAATCACAGATTCAGAATCTTATATGTACTAACCAATCAGTTAAGCAAGATTTCTTTGACAACTACAACAAATTTATCAGAACCAACACAAAATTCAATTTACAATGCACAAATCAATATCCAGCAAAGAACTTAAACCAGTTTTATCAAGATTACCAGAAATTAATTCAATCTTTCAATTAAACACAATGAGCAGTGCAAGAACAATACAGAATTGAAAGAGAAGGGTCAAGAATAACATAACACAATCAATTGTACTGGTTCACCTTTCCTAAAGGGCTACGTCCAGTCTCCTTTGCCCCTCAAGCAAAGAAAATTTCACTAACTCAATTAATTGTTCACATACAATTAATCAACCAATTTCTACTCCCCGTAGAAATCAAGAACCCTGCTAAATTGATCAATTACTCCCCGTAGCTCCCAATCAATTTCAACGGAAACACCAGGCTAACTCCTATAGCCGAAACCAATACAATTGTTCAATGATTTTGACAGAATTACAATGAACACAACACAAATCTTGATTCAAACAGGATCAAGAAGGGTTGAGAAAACTCCCTGATTGGTGCAGAAAAAAAGGCCTGTACACAATCTTGAAGAAACCCAGTAGCACACCTCAGTCAAGATTGATTCTTCAAGTAAAAATCGTCTTTCGAAAATGATTATTATGAAACAACAATTGTCTCACAGTAGTTATCACAAAATGAAGTTCAAAAGATTGTGTTTCGTAAAAATGCATCTATATTTGTTCTTTCTATATTCTGTTCTTTCTATATTCTGTTTTTTCTATATTCGGTTCTTTCTTACACTTGAAAGCCTACTGTATTTAATCAAGAAGAACTCAAACTAAATTTAGAAAATAGTTAATTCAGTTATGCTCAGACACGAATAAATTGATTCGACTTAAACCTGAAATCAGCTTATAATAGTTCAGTACTTTATTTTCCAAAACTGTTTTTAACCAAGGTTAAGCCTTTTATGGTTTGATTTAAATCATTTAGACCATGTGCTATGAATTTCTCCTTAGATGTGCATAGGTTCTCTTTCACAACCAATCACACTCACTCACACTAGGACAAAGCCTAGAACACACTTCCATTTGCTTGCTTTGGCTTGCTGAGGTTGTCTTGCATGGCTTCATCAAATCATTTGTCTTGTGAAAGTACTAACAATCTCCCCCTATTTGATGAAGAAATTCCAATCTGTGAGTGGTTTACAATCTGTAGCTGCATAAAAGAAACTCGTGAAAGCAATAGTCTGTCATAGAACTTGTAACACATAAAACCAGACTCTTTCATTCATAATTGTTGTCAAAGCATGATAATACATGAATTCTCAATTTCAACACATAACAACAATACATCATTACATCATTTGGAATGGTTAACACAGAACTTAACTAAGACAAAACGAGTTCAGTAGCAGCAACAGGAATAAATCCTGATCAAAATGGTAAACCTATTCAAAATATCAAAAACCATTAACATGGAAAACCAGCAAAAGCAGCACAGAAATAGAACAACCAGAACAGAACACACAACAGAACAGGCCACACACTACATTTCTCCCCCTATGGATTCATCAAATGGGAGAAAATGCCTATGATATGCATGATTTACTCAATTGGCTCATTCCAAGCAGCCATTGTGGCCAGCTTATCCAACACAGTTTTGAACTGTTGCTCCAAATTCTCAAATCGATTTATATTGATCTCTTGGTTGCTCTTCTGCTCAGTAGAAATTTCATTCAGCTTGTCCAAAATCTCTTGTGCAAACTTTGTAAACTCTGAGTTCTTGTCAGTTTCCTTTGTAGTATCATCTCTAATATCCATTAGCGTGTTGCCAGTAGCTCCATCAGTAGCTCCTCCTTAAACATTGTCTTCACCAGCATCAGCCCCAGGTGCTCCATTGTCAGTATTGTTTGAAGCATCAACAGTAGCATCAGTAGACTCTTCTGACTCCTCATCTTCCTCTGTTGGAAACCTCCACTGACCATTCACTTTTATCAGCCCCATTTTGTTGAAGTTGGTGGTATTCATCTCAAACGCTTGCTTTACCGGTTCAATCAACTTTCCTTCATAGGCACTTTGAAGTACTGAATGAACTTTGATATGAGTACCACATACGGGATTCTGTAATCCATTAGCCTCTTTGCCTTCTCCAACTGCATTCCAATCACAGATGACCAATTCACTTTTATCTGATTCATAATACAGTTCATCAAGATCAGATCTTCCTCATGCAGCACAACATGATTGTGTCCCCATGGAGTAAGAATCCACACGATAATGAATGCCAAAATTCTTGGGTAAACAGCGAGACCGCCAACCTGGAACCCATTTCCAGCAACCTGTGGGTTTCTCAAACAGCTTCTGTAGAAGGTGACTTTGTTGTATTCTTCAAGACCTTCAATAGTTCCTTTTCCCAGCTTCAGTCCGTCGCACTTGAGACTAGTTACTGTCTCCCAGACTTCAGGAGTGATATCTATAATAACTCCTTTGACCCTTGACTCGAACCTATCTCCCTTTACCTTTAGGTTGGTGAATAAGACCTTTGTCAGGTCTGGATATATGTTGCCTGTTAGCCCGAGAAATTTCTCAAGCCCCTGAAACTCTAGTGACTCAGCAACATCCAACAGCTCCTCCGATTTCAGCCAGTCCAGGTTCACATGCTTGGGAGTGTTGATCACTTTTTGACTGACTGTGGTCAGGTAGGAGTTGATACTGGCCTCTGTTCCTTTGCCACGAACGTTTGCAAATCACCCTTCAAGATGGCCCCGACTGTTAATGTGCCTTCCAGCACTGGTAGCTTCTTTAGTTCGCTTCGTCGGATTGCTTGGGGAGGCCATGGAAGAACTTTTGCAGAGAAATAGGTTTGGAGCTTTGTGTTTTGAAATATGCAAATGCAGAATGCTTATGCCTATGTGCAACATAAAATTTATAAGCAAACACAAGTATTATCACACGACACACTCAAACAGCACAAACAGAGAACTCTTGACCTTCCTACCCATTGCAATTTAGGATTGAAAAACATGTACCTTATCAGTCACTAAGACAAGATGGCCTAATAATGAAAAAGAAGATTGCAGAATGCTAATCGATTCAGGTGTTGTGTAGAGACTACCTTTTTCGCTTCCCAATTGAATGATGACAAGTGGCTTTTTTTAAGTGGCTCAATAAAGGTGAACCAAATGGGATTTCGAATGACGGTTGCAGATCCTCTACTCATTGCAGTCAGCCCAGCGGATTTGATTCTTCAAATCCTCATTCATTCATTTTGCTCAGGTCACGTGAGTTAATCGCACAAAAGACAAAACAACAATTACGAAATTTCCACAGTGAATTCTGATATCGCAATGAATTGATTCCAAAAACGTATAAACTGATTTGGGCGACAATGAGCAAAAATGTTATGTAGTTTTGACTTATGCAACATTTGAATAATCCAATATGCCTAACTCTGTTCTTAGGTAATTAAATATGTCCTTAGCAAGTGGTTTAGTGAAAAAGTCTGCTAATTGTTTTTCAGATTCAATGAATTTGATTTAACATATACCATTACTCACTTGCTCTCTAATGAAATGATGTCTAATCTCTATATGCTTAGTTCTAGAATGATGTACTGGATTTTTAGTGAGATTTATGGCACTAGTGTTATCACAGAATAGGGGTACCTTTGTGACTGTAAGACCAAAGGGACTAAGTTGTTATTTCAGCCAGCAGATTTGAGCACAACAGCTCCCTGCTGCAATGTACTCGGCCTTAGCAGTTGACAGAGCAATGAATGCTTGCATGTTGCTGTTCCACGAGATTAGACTTGCTCCAAGTAGATGGCATGTGCCACTTGTACTTTTCCTGTCCAGTTTGCACCCAGCGAAGTCTGAATCCGAGTATCCTTTGAGATTAAGTGTTGCTTCATTTAGATACCACAAGCCAACAATTGTTGTCCCTTTGAGATACTTGAGAATTCTTTTAGCAGCATTGAAGTGAGACTCCTTTGGATTTGCTTGGAATCTTGCACACATGCACACAACAAAGGTTATGTCAGGTCTGCTTGCTATGAGATAGAACAATGATCCAATGAGCCCTCTGAACTTGGTTTGATCTACTGTTGTTCCATGTTCATCTGTATCTAGATAGCAACTGGTTGTAATTGGAGTTGATGCGTCTTTGAAATTGTCCATCTCAAACTTCTTTAAGACATCTCTACAGTACTTTGATTGATTTAAGAATGTGCCATTCTATAACTGTTTGATCTGCAGTCCTAGGAAGTAATTCAACTCCCCCATCATTGACATTTCAAACTCCTCCTACATATCTAATATAAATTATTGGCAAAGAAGTTCATTAATTCATCCAAAAATGATATCATCTATATACACTTGAACTAAAATTATACCATTTTCTGAATTCTCAATAAAAAGAGTTTTGTCTACTTGACCTCTTTGATAATTCTTGGAGAGCAGAAAATTACTTAGCCTTTCATACCATTGCCTAGGAGCTTGTTTAAGTCCATAGAAAGCCTTCTTAAGTTTGTAAACATGTCCAAGCAGTTTGTGGTCTTCAAACCCAGGTGGTTGAGTGACATATACTTCTTCATTTATAAATCCATTTAAGAATGCACTCTTCACGTCCATTTGAAACAGCTTAAATCCACTTAGACAAGCATAGGCCAGCAGCAGCCTCACAACCTCAATTCTCGCAACTGGTGCATAGGTTTCATCATAGTCTATGCCTTCTTCTTGATTATAATCGTTGTCCATGAGTCTTGCTTTGTTCCTCACAATAATGCCCTGTTCATCCATTTTGTTTCTGACCACCCATTTTGTGCCTATCACATTCATTCCACTGGTCTTAGGAACCAAGCTCCACACATCATTTCTTGTAAATTGATTAAGCTCCTCTTGCATGGCACTAATCCAATTACTGTCATTCAAGGCTTCCTGAACTGTTTTAGGCTCAATCTGTGACACAAATGCCGTGTGTTCACACAGTAGATTTAGTGAATTTCTGGTTGAGAAAACGTTTGTGGATCTGTACAATTACATTGTCCAGGGATAGATTTCTTGGTACTCTCCACTCTATAGGTAAATTGATTTGATGATCGATTAAATCAGTTTCCTTTTCTGCAGTATCCAGTTCTGCAGTATCCAGTTCTTCATTCTGTTCTGCAGCAGTTTCTGTTAACTTCTGTCATCTTCCAGTTTCTTCATCATCTGCACTATTTTCAGGCTTATCCTGCATCTTTTGGTTAGTCTCACCAAAGGTAATATGTACAGTTTCCTCAATCAACATGGTTCGTTTGTTGTATGCTCTATATACATGACTTTGTGATGAGTAAACTAAGAATATGTCTTCATCTGCCTTTGAGTCAAACTTACCTAGATTATCTTTTCCATTGTTCAAAATGAAGCATTTGCAACCAAAACCCTAAAGTGAGAAATATTTGGTTTTCTTCCTTTGAAAAGCTCATAAGGGGTTTTCTTTAAAATTGGTCTTATCAAAACTCTGTTTAGCACATAGCATCCAGTGTTTATTGCATCTGCCCAAAAATATTTTGGGAGGTTTGTTTCATTCAATAAAGTTCAAGCAATCTCTTCCAAAGCTCTATTTTTCCTCTCCACAACCCGATTTTGCTGTGGTGTTCTTGGAGCTGAAAAATTATGCTGAATTCCAAACTTTTCACAAAACATTTCAAAGTTTTCATTTTGAAATTCTCTACCATGATCTGTTTTTATGGCATCAATAGTGCAATTTTTCTCATTTTGAATAATCTTTGCAAGTTTCTTAAAGGCACTGAATGCTTCATCCTTGGTTACCAAAAACAATGTCCATGTATATCTAGAAAAGTCATCTACAACTACAAGACCATAATAGTTTCCACCTATGCTCATGGTTCTAGAAGGTCCAAACAAGTCCATGTGAAGCATTTCCAAAGGTCTAGTAGTAGAAACAAACTGTTTTTGTTTAAAAGAAGTTTTGGTTTGCTTTCCCTTTT
>Ga0209489_108438_pt1 | contig 14035 bp, 18 predicted proteins | sample SiratrowhiteBW_FD_187527 | JGI IMG/M metagenome (GOLD analysis project Ga0209489, IMG submission 187527) | Root nodule microbial communities of legume samples collected from California, USA - Siratro white BW (SPAdes) (version 2) | ecosystem: Host-associated > Plants > Roots > Nodule | place... | reverse complement strand
GTTGAAGAGGATGTGTTGGAACATATCCGGGATGCGAAAACTCCCAAAGAAGCTTGGGATACGTTCGCTAAATTGTTCTCCAAGAAGAACGATACAAAGCTCCAGCTCTTAGAAAATGAATTGTTGTCAGTGGCGCAACGCGACATGACGATTGCACAATATTTTCATAAAGTGAAGTCATTATGCCGAGAGATTTCTGAGTTAGATCCAGAGGCTTCTATTGGTGATACTAGGATGAAGCAGATCATCATCCATGGTTTGAAGCCAGAATTTAGGAGTTTTGTTGCTGCTATACAAGGATGGCAAACTTAGCCGTCACTTGTTGAATTCGAAAATTTGCTAGCTGGTCAGGAAGCCCTCGCTAAGCAAATGGGAGGAGTCTCGTTAAGGAAGGAAGAAGAGGCACTCTATGCCAATAGAGGTAGAAGGAATTTCAAGCAGCATGCCACAAGTGGCTCAAGAAAGCATAATGACAAGGCGATCATTACAGGAGATTGTGAAGAAGAAATTTTTCGAATCAAGAAGAATTTGTCAGTTCGATTTCAAATGAAAGAACTCGGACAACTCAAGCATTTTCTTGGTATAGAGGTTGATCATACTCAAGAAGGAATATTTCTCCATCAACAAAAGTATTCCAAGGATTTGTTGAAGAAGTTTGGAATGCTTAAGTGCAAGCCAATCTCAGCGCCAATGGAGCCCAACACCAAAATATGTGCTCATGAAGGGAAAGATTTAGAAGATGCTACAATGTACCGACAACTGGTGGGTACTCTTATATACTTAACTTTAACAAGACCAGATATTTCTTTTGCAGTTGGTGTGATGAGTCGTTACATGCAAAATCCAAAGAAACCTCATTTGGAAGCAGTGCGTCGAATTTTGAGATATGTGAACAGGACGCTTGACCATGGTATTATGTACAAGAGAGGTGGAGAATGTAAACTAGTTGGCTATTGTGATGCTGACTATGCAGGTGACCATGATACTCGACGCTCAACTACCGGATATATTTTCATGCTTGGGTCAGGAGCAATTTCTTGGTGTAGCAAAAGACAACCAACTGTATCTTTGTCAACCACCGAAGCAGAGTATCGAGCAGCAGCGATGGCAGCTCAAGAGAGCACTTGGCTTATGCAACTGTTAGAAGACTTGCATCAACTAGTAAAGTATCCAATTCCTCTGTATTGCGATAATTTGTCTGCAATACGTTTGGCAGAGAATCCAGTTTTTCATGCAAGAACTAAACATGTGGAGGTGCATTACCACTTTATCAAAGAGAAAGTCTTGAAAGAGGAAATTGAGTTGAAGCATGTTAGAACAAAAAATCAAGCTGCAGATTTGCTTACAAAAAGCTTGAGCGGCAGCAAGTTTGAAAGTTTCTATCATCAGCTTGGCATGACAAACAAAGTGGAAGCTAGTGTTGAGGGGGAGTGTTGAAGAAAAAAAAACAACACCAGCCATTTATTACTATAATTAATAATTTATCAATTCCTAAGCTTTTATTAATGTACATAGAATTATTTTAGGAAGAGAAATATGTGGAGAAAGTGAGTGGCATATATTTGAGTTTTTAACTTATATAAGGTCAATAGTAAACATTGAATAATATCACTCTCATTTCAATATTTCTCTTTGCCTTATTATTTCAACATAATGTACCTCACAAATACACAACTTAATATTATTCATGTTGTTCAACATCTTAACACTCTGTTGTTGCTCCAATCATAACAAACCATTGTGCTTCTCTTTAGTATTTTTTTTAGCAACAATAAGAAAGAAATAAACAAACAACATTTGGAATGTTCCAACCTGTATAAAAACAACATAATTACACCATACCTAGTGAATGTATATATGCTTAATAAGTAAAACAATTACAAAATATTATAAGCATCCAAGATTGTTTGACCAGTCAAAGTCTCATTCTTATTACTCAAGAATTAATACTTGTCTAACCCATTATGCAGGTAAAATCAATGCACATTTCTAGACAAACCACAATCAAGCATTCCCAAAAAAACCTCCTTAAATCCAAGGCAAATAAAAATTTTGCAACTTTACTATCATCACTGTACTCTTATGCGGATCAGCCTATCAAAAAACAATTTTAATTTCATCCAGTTTCAAACTCTACCACAAAACAAGAGTTTCCAACCAAAAACTAACTAAATCCCAACCCCAATTGGGTACAAAAACCAATACATTGAGCTCCTATAAATACCTACAGAAACAATATATTACTAATCCAAATATTTCTAACAAAAGTTAAAAATCAAGAGTAAATATAACTACAATCATTACAACAAATCCTCGTGAACTCATCAGTGTACCTCTATGTAATTGAATTGAGACATTCAAGTGGACACAAGACCTAATCAAAATATGGAAAATTTGCCTTGTGACTCTTATTTGTAATCCATGACCAAGCTCTAACTTGAACTAAATTAAAAACCTCCTCAGCATCTATCACATAGTTTTTAAATGTATTATTTTTTCTATGTAGGCAAATGGACCACACTATAGCAACTCATATACACTTACAAATAATAACTTTATGGTTACTTAAGCCTGGCATATAAAATTGGCAAAAGTGACTTTCCACATTATTATGCCACACATTGGTAATACCAGACCATTTATCACACCTCTGCCAGACTTTATCTGCAAATTCACATTTAAAGAATAGTTGTCGTACAAATTCATCCCTTAAACCACACAGTATACAAACCTGGCTCAACATGCACACCCCTCGCTTGATTAAATTGTCTCGTGTCGATCCTTTATTTATCAACACTCTCCATGCATGATGTAGGACAGAGGGTAAAGCTCTAATGTTCCACAACAGGCTGTATAAGTCAGTGTACTCCCATCACAAATATTATATAGTTTATTGTACCTTATTTTACAGTATAAGCTTGATATTCCTTGTCCTTCCAAATACATTTATCTTCATTCCCTTCAAGAACTACACACTGCCCTAAATTTTGATAAAACTCCTCCACAAGCATGTTCTCCCACTCGAATCAGTGTCTCCTTAAAACCAAATTCCACTCTTACTTCCCATTTTCTCCAAATAGTGATATCCTCTACCTTAGCTTTCTTAACCAGTGAATTAGCATACATTCTAGGATACTTTTCCAGTAATGGGATATCATCAATCCAACCATATTCCCAGAACAAAATCTTACTCGCATTCCCTCTATCCCAAGATATATTATTGTTGAACCAATTGTACTTTGCCCCATTCCTACACGTCTTCCTCAAATCTTTCAACCAGTTAGATTCAAAACTGACTCCAACTTCAAAATCTAGACTTCGCCAAGATCCATACTTTGATTCCAGAACTTCCTTCCAAAGGTATTTTTCATCCGACCCCATTCTCTATTTCCATTTCCCTAATAAGGCTATATTAAACACTTCCAAATCTTTAACACCTAAACCCTCTCTTCCTTAGGTTTACAAACATTTTTCCAACTTACCCAATCAATTTTCATACCACTATGACCCCATCCCCACAAGAATTCTCTATGGATTTCTTTTTTATTTCCACCCTTACCTTTGATGGCATTTTAAAAACATATAGAAAAAATAGAGGTAGTGTAGTTATAACAGACTTAACAAAAATAACTCTCCCTGCAAAGGTAAAATGTTTTCCCCTCTACTTGTTCAGCTTTTTCTTAATCTTTTGAATTACACAATTCCAAAAATGACTCTTCCTAATATTCCCCTCATTGGTAATCCAAGATACATGAATGGAATCACCATTTTACAACAGTTCATCATAGCAAGATACCTATGCAACACACCTAAATCCATAAATCCATACCAATTCCCACCATTCTAGATTAATGAAAATTGACTTTCAAACCTAACGCTAATTCAAAGAATTTTAGAATGCTCTTGATCACTATAATGTTTTGAGCACTTGCTTGACACATAAACAATGTATCGTCAGCAAACTAAAGCATGTTCAATTCAATTTGCTTTGCTCCTATCTTGACCCCTTGTAACATACTCTTCTTTTCTGCTTGCCTATACTCTTCTTTTCTGCTTGCCTAACTAACCCTCTAAGCCCTCTACCACTATAAGGAAAAGAAATGGGGCTAAAGGATCACCTGTCTGATCCCTTTACTTGGTATAAACTCATGTGTTGAGCTACCATTAACAAGAATAGATATTGAAGTATATTCCAAACAACCCTTAATCGACTTACTCCATTTTGCACATAATCCCAATCTCTCCATCATATAATAAAGAAACTCCCAGTCTACTGAATCATAGGTCTTTTCAAAATTAACCTTCATTATAACTCTGCTCAACTTTTCTTTTTGATTTCATCCACCACTTCATTGGTCACAACAACACTATCAATAAGTCCTCAACAACACTATCAGTAATTCTCTTAAGCCTATTAAATAATATTTTAGTTATGGTCTTGTACACCCACCCACCAAAGATATAGGTCTATATTCATTTAAGCCTCGTGGATTCTCAACCTTAGGTATAAGGGTAATAAAAGATGAATTCCCTTGAAGATGTCTTTTCCTTGTTGCAAATAATGATATTCAATTCAATGTCTTTAGTGATTTTGATTGGACTGAATGTCCTAACTCTCCAATCTATTACTGGTTATATTATTTACCTTGGTTTATTTATTCTATATCATGACACTTAAAGAAAAAACTAACCATTTGTAGAAACTCTTCATAAGCATAATATAGAGTGCTTGCATCAACAACGTGTGAATTATAATTTATTTTATAAAAAATCTTCATGTTCCTCCTAAACATGTTAAAATTGACTGTTATGTTGTTCGGAAAAGACTTCGCCAAGGTTTAATTAAACTCCTTTCTATATGTTGCAATTTGCTGCAAGCGATATTTTAACCAAAGTTCTTTCATGATGTTCCAAGTTGGGACTGCTAACATCTACTCCGAATTTGAGAGGGCTGTTAGAAACTTAAGATAAAATCTTCAACAGATAAACTATTAGCGACCTTACACCATCGCTTAGTAATTCTTCCTGCTGCCTGATGCGTCATGATGATGCAGTTTTTTTCTCTCTTTTGTTTCAACTTCTTTCTTTTTAGTTTTGTTTTTTATTTCTTGTCTATATGCAAGACTTATCGTCTTCTATAAGAAAGGATACAATTTAATAAAATCCTTTTCTTGGTTTTCTTGCACTTTCCTCCCTTCCTCGTAAATGCTAAAGTTTTATGTTGTAGGAATAATTCAGAAAAACACGTCATATCTTTGTTCATTCATGCAATCTCGACTTGTCTCCGTCTATGTGACATGTATTTTTGGTCTATGTGATATATATTAACTTCAATACCCATTTTCTATGTACAAACACTTTCATTGAAATGTCCTATTGGAATTCATTTGTGATCCTCGTCGTAGTAGCATTTTGTAAGGTTAATTTTGTAGTAATAACATTAATCCTTCTCATGTGCAGTCACTTTAATTAGTTGGTGTATGCATCCATCGTGGAATTATTTTATCATGTGTGGTGCACTTGTTTACTGCTATTAATTACAGAAAGGGATGTGATACGTTGACACCTTTGTGCTACCTTCCCTCAACCGCTTTTATTAATTTTGAGAACTCCCATTCTATATTCCAACCATCTAATAGAGCACAGTGAAAAGTGAGTGACCTGTAGAGTTTGAGAAAGACAACCACAATGACCATTGCTTCACTCACTCTTTTCAAGATGATCTTTCTTTTCTTCATTCTCTTCACTCTTCTCACACCTCAAGCCGTCGCTGATTGTGAAGCTGAATCAGCAAACCCATGCAACAACAAAAAGAAAGCCTTGCCACTAAAAGTCATAGCCATATTCGCCATTTTATTCTCTAGCATAATTGGTGTGACACTACCCTTAGTGACACGTTCAATCCCAGCCTTGAGCCCTGAAAACGATCTCTTCATAATTGTGAAGTGCTTCGCGGCTGGTATAATTCTTGGAACGGGCTTCATGCACGTGCTTCCCGATTCCTTTGACATGTTGCGGTCTGATTGCTTGAATGAGAAACCGTGGCATGAGTTTCCGTTTTCGGGACTCGTGGCTATGTTTTCTGCGATAATAACGATGATGGTGGACTCTTTGGCCACCAGTTTTTATACCAAGAAGAGTAGGACTGACATTATTCCAGCTGAGAGCAGCTCTGCAGGTGGTGGGGACCAAGAGATGGATGCTGTTGTTAACTTTGGCCATTTCCATGGCCACCACCACCACCACCATGAGAGCAAAACAGAAGGGCAAGATTCACAACTTCTACGTTATCGTGTTGTTGCCATGGTAAGATTGTTTCTTCATGCAAAGTAAACATAGTTTTGTTACTCACTATTTCTGTCAATTTGTCACCAGAAATTACTGAACAAGGACATGGTCATTTTAGATCATATAATAACTCTTTTGAAGCTTTTGCATCATCCATAATTAGGCCATTTAATTATATAGTGATTTGTCGTAAATATCTATTTAATGGTTTTGAAAGTTTACATTCATTTCCCCTATTAGATTAGTTGAAACGAATTTGTCTTTGTGTTAATTGTTCTAAAAGTTTGATCAGGACATTTATTTGAACTTAAATCCGAAATATGAGATGACATTGAGTGACCCATTTTTTTAATCATTATATATCATTAAATTGTATAATAGAAGAAGTAAAAACACCAGGTATTTTTGTAATGTATATTTTAAAATAAATAATATCATTTTATCTGTTAACAATTTTTTTATTATTAATATATAATCATTAAAAGTATAAGACCCCAAACATGACTAAACAACTAAAAATTAATTCAAATTAACTGGTTTTCAAAATACATCAAAGTCTACTTTTATAATTGGTTAAATCAAGTTTAGTTTTTGAACAGAAAAAAACCCATACACAAGGAATAAAATCTCCACAATTAGATTATAGGGGTTCAAATCAACCTTAGTGAAACTAGATTATAGTAAGAAGTGTGGAGTTATGCGCCCCCAACATCCAGCTAGTAGACTATCATATCCTACTTGTTTCGTTCTAGGAACTAGTCTGGATTTTCAACTGTTATATCTCTAGTAATTCCCTGCCGAAAAGAAAATATTGTCATAATCGTCATGAAGTTTAACATGTATGCGATTAAGTTTTTCATTTTAAAAAGAAATAAAACTCAATTAGTTCAAAATAATTTAAGCTGGTGAATGTATAATTTAATATTATCATGGGAAATGCAGGTATTAGAACTTGGAATTGTGGTTCATTCAGTGGTTATAGGACTTGGCCTGGGAGCCTCAAACAACACATGCACCATAAAAGGTCTTATAGCAGCTCTTTGCTTCCATCAAATGTTTGAAGGCATGGGTCTAGGAGGGTGCATTCAGCAGGTATATATATACCAGAAAGAGCATGCACATGCATGCATCATTAAGTTTTCCATTTCTATACTGATAAAACTAACCCTTCAAGTTTTGAACAGGCCCAGTACAAGTTCTTAAAGAAGGTGATCATGATGTTTTTTTTCTCCGTGACAACCCCATTTGGAGTTGCCCTAGGAATTGCAATGTCCACGACCTACAAAGAGAACAGCCCAAGTGCACTAATCACTGTGGGGTTGCTGAACGCTTCATCTGCTGGTCTTTTGATCTACATGGCTTTGGTTGACCTTCTCTCCGCTGATTTTATGAGCCCGAGGTTGCAGGGTAGCATCAACCTTCAATTAAAATCTTACTTAGCAGTGTTTCTGGGTGCTGGTGGCATGTCTCTGATGGCAAAATGGGCTTAGTTTTCTCTTACCACTGGTTTAAGGAATAATAACATCTTCACAGGTGTAATCTTTTACGTGTTCCGTTAAAATAGGAGGTTTGACAGTGATGCACTGTACCCACAAGTCACTGTTCAAGTTTACTCTCTAAACCGGATACTTTATATTTTTTAGTAAACTAATAAAAATAAATAAGTGATCTACATTTGCTGCACTGAAGTATGTGCCGTCTTTCTACTGTTGTATCCTATTGCGTATTCCAATACTCTATATACGGTAACAATTAGATAAAAATAAATAAATATGTTTAGTGTCTTCGAAATATAAAACAAAAATGAAATAAAAATAGGGCAAAAGCATTTAATAAACAATTTCTATTCATTAACTTATTTATTATTATTTTTTATTAAGTGTGAAAAAACTTTAAATTACATATAAGTAACACGGGGAGAAATCAATGATGCTTGAGGAACGGACAACTACGGATGAAATGAATACATGTAGGGTTGAATGAAAGCCAAGCAAAATTTTCACTCTGGTGAATTATTAATGGCTAAACGAAACTAATTAACCACTAGTTAATAGCACCTCCACTTGACCAATCTACGCTGTTTGGTCAAGAAGCACAAGTTTCTATATTAAGGAACGTAAAAGTCAAAGGAATCTACCACGGGAAGTAAACTGATGATGTGAGATTTGATAACTAATCGATATAACATCATTGGATATTTGTATAATACTTTTCAGTTAAAATTAGAATCTTGAATTTGGTGTTTGACACAGTAAAATTAGAAGGATAAATATATGTGCTTTAAATTAAGTTTTTGTATGTTTAGTAAAATATAATTATTTATGTATGTTATATTTGTAGGTTGATTGTGTGTTTTTAAATGTGCGAAGTTTACATCTAAGAGAATTACGGCATTTGTAAACTGAACGGAAGACATTTTGTCAGTATGGAGTAAGTGAAAAAATCACGGTGAATGAAGTTTGTAAAATGATTACGGAAGGAAGTGAATTTTTTTTCTATGGATTATTATACATATATATGTACAATTGTAGATTTTATATCTGACATCACACAATGGACACAGAAAACCTATTATCATTATATTAGAAAAACTTTTCTAAAGTATTATTGTTATTATTATAATTATTATTATTGTAATTATTTGATTGTTATAATTATTATCATTATTATAATTATGATCTTGAAATGAGGTGTAAGAGTAAAATTTTAATACATATGGAACTGCATAAAATCTTTTGGAATAAACCATACCATTAGTCATCAACTTGTTATATGAAAAAGGTTAATGCTATGTGAAGATTTAAGTTAATAAGAATGCATGATACGGCAAGAGGTATATTGGAATTATTTTATGCTATCAATATACTAATATCAGTACTTATGTTCTTTTTCATGGAATCTATTCCCCAACAAAAATATTTTCTTATGTTGTTTAATAAGAATGTCTGTTAAATAATAATATTTTAGTGACTAATGTAAAAATATGACTTTTATTGTAAATAAAAATATTATATAATCTACCATCACTTGTTCTTTTTATGATAGAATTAGTCATACTATGACTATTTGTTTATTGTAGAAATGATTTTTTTCTAATAAAGATGATAAGAGTTTTAAATTTAATGAAGACAAGAAGATTTACACTTATTATGAAAGAAACGGTTATGTTGTTGATACTTGTTATAAGAAGTATCACTTTCCTTTTGGTCACAAATTTTATAATAGTAAGATCTCACTAGTTAACAATTTTGTTATTCAAAACATTATAAGGATCAAAGGAATTTATTCATTTCACTAAACAACAATATCATATCTGTTAGGTATGACTCATATTACCAATAGGGAAAGTTATAGGCTTTGTGGGCTGGGCAAGGAGTGCGGGGGTATTTTGGTTATTGTATCTTGTTTAGGGTTATTTATATAATCATCTGTAATTGTAACCCTAGTGTTTTGATCTTTCTAATAACAAAACACAACAGCTCAAACGCTCCCAAGGACGTAGATAAATTGTCAAACCTTGTTAAATCTTGTGTTCTCTATTTTCTTCATCTTCATTCATTCCTGTGTTTAGAGCGTGAGTTTCTCAACAATTGGTATCAGAGCGAGTTGAGATGGCTATGTCAGGAGGTGTTAAATTCGAAGTTGTGAAATTTGATGGTCACAGTAATTTCGGATTATGGCAAACGAGGGTGAAAGATCTGTTAGCACAACAAGGGTTGTTGAAGACTTTAAAGTCGCAAAAACCAGCGAAGATGGAGGATGAGGATTGGGTGGATCTGCAGGAACGAGCAACAGAAACCATACTATTGTGTTTGGTAGACGAGATCATGTACCATGTAATCAATTTGTCGTCTCCAGATGAAATTTGGAAGAAACTGAAATCCCAATTTATGTCAAAAACCTTGACGAATAAATTGTATCTTAAGCAGAAGTTGTATGGGCTGAAGATGCAGGAGCGTAACGATCTTGCACAACATGTGAATATTTTAATCAAATAATCACAGATCTAGCGCAGTTAGATGTGAAGATCGAGGATGAAGACAGAGCAATAATTCTGTTATGTTCTTTGCCTTCTTCCTACGAACATATTGTGACAACCCTTACGTATGGGAAAGAAACAATCAAGGTTGAGGAGATTACTGCAGCGCTGTTGGCACACAACCAACGAAAACAGAATGCAGGAGAAAGTTCTTCTTAAGGTGATAGTTTATACATTAAGGGTGGTCAGGAACGTGGAAGGAAGCAAGAGAAGGATGGTTCTGGAAAAAGAAATTTCAGATCAAAGTCAAGGGGTAAAAAGACGATTCAATGTTACAAGTGTAAACAGTCAGGTCATATGAAGAAGGACTGTCCAACGTGGAGAAAGCAAAATGATGAAAAACATGCTGAGTCATCTAAGTCTGTAAATGTGGTGCAGAATGAGGAATCTCATAACAGTGACGGAGACATGCTTTCTATTTCAACTACTCAGTTTTCAGATGTATGGCTTCTTGATTCAGGATGCTCTTATCATATAACGCCTAACAGGGAGTGGTTTACGACTTACAGGTCAGCTAATTCTGGTTGTGTCTATTTAGGTGATGATAGATGTTGTAATATTGTTGGTATTGGTGATGTTAGAATTAGGATGTATGATGGTATTGTTAGAACACTGTGTGATGTTAGGCATATACCTGAATTGAAAAAGAATATAATTTTTTTGGGCACTTTATATAAGAATGGTTTTATTCCTAAAGCTGATGAAGATAGGGAGACCATTAGAATTGTTAAAGGTGCATTGATTGTGATGAAAGGAAAGATAACTATTGAAAATATCTATAAACTGTTAGGGAGTACATTTGTAGGTGGAGTTCATTCTGTTGAGTCACATGACGATAATACAAAATTATGGCATATGATACTTGGATATCTTAGTGAACGTGGGATGACTGAATTGCATAAAAGAAATTTGTTGCATGGTGTTAAAACTTGCAAGCTCGATTTTTGTAAGTTTTGTGTTCTTGGGAAGCAGACTAAAGTTAGTTTTGTGACTGGAAAGCATAGAACTGAAGGGATTCTAGATTATGTGCATTCTGATGTATGGGGCCCTACCAGAGAGTCTTCATTTGGTGGATCTATGTATTATGTTACTTTTACTGATGATTTTTCTAGAAAAGTTAGGGTGTATTTCATGAAACAGAAATCTGAAATTTTTGACAAGTTCAAGTTGTGGAAAGCTGAGGTGGAGAACCAAACAGGTAGAAAGATCAAGTATTTGAGGTTTGATAATGGCACAGAGTACACTGATTCGCAGTTCCAAAAATTCTGTGAGAAGCATGGAATTCAGAGACATTTTTCAGTGTGAAAGCACCACAACAAAATGGTGTTGCTGAAAGAATGAACAGGTCGTTGACTGAAAGGGCTAGATGTTTGAGATTGAATGTAGGGCTTCCTAAGCGCTTCTGGGCAGAGGTGGTTAGTATGGCATGTTACCTCATCAACAGATCACCACGAGCTTCTTTGGGTGGTAAGGTTGCAGAAGAGGTATGGACAGGAAATGCAATTAATTTTAGTCACTTATGCATATTTGGTTGTCTTGCTTATGTGCATGTGCCTAGTGATGAGAGATCGAAACTTGATGCAAAATCCAAGAAGTGCATCTTTTTGGGCTACAAGAAAGACGTGAAAGGCTACAAGTTTTGGGATCCATTTGACAAGAAAGCGTTGATCAGTAGAGATGCAGTTTTTGATGAGCAGTCCATGTTGCAGCAGAATCAAGAAAGGTGCAGATGGAGTTAGAACATATCCCAGCAGCAACAACATTAGAGAGAATTGAAAGTTCTAATTCAGCATCAGATGATTCTAGTACAATTCATTTGCAGGACTATAATCTTGCAAGAGATAGAGAGAGACACACCAATGTAAAAGCTCCAACCAGATTGGGTTTTGAGGATATGGTTTCTTTTGCTATTAACATTACCAGTGAGGATCCAACCAGTTTTCAAGGGGCTATCACTAGCCAGGATAGAGAGAATTGGATGGGTGCAATGCTAGAAGAGATGGAATCCTTGCAGAAAAACCAGACATGGGAGTTAGCACGCCTTCCTGAAGGAATGAAGGCTATTGGTTGCAAATGGGTGTACAAGAGGAAGCCGACAGTATCAAAAAAAGAGGGGGAAAAGTTCAAGGCTCGTCTAGTAGCAAAAGGGTTTTCACAGAAGAAAGGGATAGATTATGATGAGATTTCTTCTCCTGTGGTTAGACACACTTCTATCAGGGCAGTACTTGCATTAGTAGCTACCTAGGATTTGCATTTAGAGCAGATGGATGTTAAAACTGCTTTCTTGCATGGTGATTTAGAGGAGCAAATTTATATGTAGCAGCGAGAGGGTTTTTCTCAACCTGGACATGAGCATTTGGTTTGTAGGTTGAAGAAATCTTTGTATGGATCGAAACAGTCTTCAAGGCAATGGTATAAACGGTTTGACTCCTACATGTTTCAGATTTGCTACAAGAGTTGTGAGTATGATTGTTGTGTTTATGTAAAGAGTCTTGATGATGGTTCTTTTATTTTTCTGCTACTATATGTTGATGATATGTTGATTGTTGCGAAAAATTTGGATGATGTTGTTGGTTTGAAAACTTTATTGAGTCAAGAATTTGATATGAAAGACTTAGGTGCTGCAAAGAAATTTCTTGGGATGGAGATTCACAAGGACATAAGCTCAAAGAAATTGTGGTTATCTCAACAAAGATATGTTGAGAAGGTACTAGACAGATTTGGAATGAGCAATACAAAGCCTGTGAGCACTCCATTGGCAAATCACTTTAAGCTCATTTCAAACCAGTGTCCTAAGACAGATAAGGAGGTTACAGACATGGCAGAGGTTCCTTATGCTAGTGCTGTTGGTTGCTTAATGTATGCATTGGTATGTACTCGCCCTGATTTAGCTCATGCTGTTAGTCAAGTTAGCAAGTACATGTCTAAACCAGGTAGGCAACATTGGGAGGCAATCAAATGGATTTTCAAGTACTTGAGAGGTATTGTGGGGGCATGACATTGTGTTTGGTAATCAACAGGGTGATCCTTTGGTTATTGGATATGTGGATTCAGATTATGCAGGTGATTTGGATAATAGAAGGTCGACAACTGGGTATGTTTTTACTATCAATGGAGGATCTGTATGTTGGAAGTCAATTATCCAGTCTATTATTGCATTATCTACCACTGAAGCTGAATACATGGCAATAGTTGAGGCTGCAATAGAAGCTTTGTGGCTTACTGGGTTAGTAATGAATTGGGTGATTAACAAGGTGGAGTTCAGTTGCATTGTGACAATCAGAGTGCTATTTATTTAGCAAAGAACCAGATATATCATGCTAGAACAAAGCATATTGATGTGAGGTTTCACAAGATCAGAGAGTTGATTGCATCTGGTGAGATACTGTTGTAGAAGATTGGTACTGAGGAGAATGCAGCTGACATGTTAACCAAGCCAGTTACCACAGACAAGTTCAACCATTGCTTGAATTTGTTGAATGTTTATAGTTGTTAGAGAAGCATGGTAGTCCAACCCACTATGTGTTTGATACTTCCGGATTGTATATCTTCTAAGGGGGCGTATATTCGCCAAGGTGGAGATTTGTTAGGTATGACTCATAATACCAATAGGGGAAGTTATAGGCTTTGTGGGCTGGGCCAGGAGTGCGGGGGTATTTTGGTTATTGTACCTTGTTTAGGGTTATTTATATAATCATATGTAATTGT
>Ga0209489_108436_pt1 | contig 14038 bp, 10 predicted proteins | sample SiratrowhiteBW_FD_187527 | JGI IMG/M metagenome (GOLD analysis project Ga0209489, IMG submission 187527) | Root nodule microbial communities of legume samples collected from California, USA - Siratro white BW (SPAdes) (version 2) | ecosystem: Host-associated > Plants > Roots > Nodule | place... | reverse complement strand
TAAAAAGAAAGTGAAAAAAAAATAACATTTTTTCTAAGACTGCTTGATTAGGAATGGTATTGTTTTTAATGTTATAAATTCTACTTATATATATATATATATATATATATATATATATTTTTTTTTATTTTTTTTTTTATGTAGGGAAAAGTTTTAAATATGAAAAATGTTTATGGGACGAATTCTTATTCTGCTAGAAGGGTTATTTAGTCCGATTTAAATATTCAAGGACCTTGATGTGTTCTTGGAAACTTTAATGTTATTCTCTTTACAGCCAAAGTTAGATGAGGTTCTTTGCCAAACAATTTATCTTGTGTTGAACTTTATGATTGGATTAATTCGAATGAGCTCTTGGCTATTCCTTCTTCGGTGCTTCCTTTACTTGGTCTAATGGAAGGCTGGGTAATCAAAGGATTGAGAGGAAGTTTGATAGAGTTTTTTTGCAATTTTTCTTATTTAGATACTTGGTACAATTATAGGTATAAAGTTATGTTTCGTAATTGTTCTGGTCATCATCTTCTTATTGTTGAGTTTGCTTCTTCTTTGACGTCTAGAAAGTCCTATACTTTTAAATTCTTTAAGATGTGGTTACAACATCCCAGTTGCAAACAGGTTATACAATAATCTTGGGATGGAAACGTGGTTGGTTGTCATATGTTCATCCTGCAACAAAACCTCAAGAGACTAAAGCTCTCTTTTAAGGACTGGAACAATAATGTTTTTGGGAATGCTCATGAAGCTATAATTGATAAACAAAAAACACTTCTTTCTATACAACATCAGATTCAGGTAGTTGACCTTGCTGAGATAGATATGCTTCTTGGTCAACAACAACAAGCTATGCAAAATCTTGATATGGCTCTGGATTATCAGGCCCTTTTTTGGAAAGAGACAGTTAAGATGCTTTGGTTTAAAGATGAAAATTGTAATTCTTCTTTCTTTCATGCCATGGTAAAAAAGTGTGTCAATTCTTATGGGATACAAAGGCTGGTGGATGGAGATTTGGTTTTTGAAGATCCTAAAGATATTGAGGAACACATTCTTTTTATAAAACTTGATATGATTCTTTTGGTACTAATAATGTCTCTACAAATTTCAGAGAAGATATGATTATTGCTCATATCCCTAGAGTTGTTTCTGAGGACGAGAACTCTATGTTGGTTAGGTGCCTTTTCAATGATTAGTTTAAGAAGGCAGTCGTTGCTCTCAACTTTGATAGTGCTCTTGGTCCTGATGGCTTTGGAGGCTCTTTCTTCCATGGTTGAGACATTATGGGTTTTGATGTTTGTAATGTTGTAAAATAATTTTTTTTTCATAATTGGATCCTACCAAGGATGAATGCTAATGTGGTTTCTCTTATCCCTAAAATTCACGGGGTTACTTCTATAAAAGACTTCAGGCCTATAGATGTGGCAAATTTCAGGTTTAAAATAATTTCAAAAATCTTAACTAACAGGTTAGCTTCTAATGCTGCTAATATTGTCTCTCCCAATTAAAATGATTTTACTAAAGGTCGACACATTAAAGATTGTATTGGTATCACTTCGAAAGCCATTAAGATGCTTTCTAAGAAAATACTTGGTAGTAATATGGCTTTCAAGATTGATATTTCCAAATACTCTCAATTGGGATTTTCTTATTCGGATGTTGAATCAGTTTGGTTTTCACCATACTTTCTTGCAATGAATTTTGACTATCTTTCAGTTTGCTAAGCTTTCTATAAGGGTTAATGGTAGTTTGGTTGGTTACTTTCCTTGTAGTAGAGGAGTCAGACAGGGTGGTCCTCTTTTTTCTTTACTTTTTTGTATTGTTGACGAGGTCCTCAATAAGGGGATAACCAACCTTATTCTAACTAAGCATATTTTTTTGATGGCTAGTCCTAAAGGGTTATGTTTCCCCTCACATGATCCATATGTTGATGACATTTTTTGGTTTTAGAGGGCCAATAAACATTCCATTTTTAGTCTTATGAAGTTTTTACATTCCTATGGTTTAGCTTCGGGTCAATGGATAAACACTTCAAAAAGTCATTTCTTCACTACCAATGCTTCTCCTATTTTCCTTTCTAAGATTAAAGATGTGCTTGATTGCGGTAGGGACAATATTCCCTTTAACTATTTTGGAGTTCTTATTTTTGTAGGTTCTCCTAAAGCTAGCTTTCTTTAGCCTCTTCCGGATAAAGTCAAATCTAAATTTGCCTCTTAGAGAGGGAAATCTCTTAGTATGATAGGGAGAGTGAGGCTTGGTAACTCTGTGATTTATGATTTTTTATCTTGTAGCTTTCAGGTTTATAGGTGACCCTCCAGCCTTCTTAAACTTGTTGATAAATGGGTTAGAAACTTTATTTGGACATGTGACATTAATGAACATGGTTTTGTGACTGCTAATTGGGATACAATTTGTAATCCTAAGTCTGAAGGCGGACTTCAAGTTGTTAATTTTCAACATGAAAATAAATGTTATCTTCTAAGACTTGTTTGGGACTTCGCTTACAATTATCGCCCTTGGATTTCTTTAATGAAGGCTCGGATTCTTAAATCTAAATATCAGAGAGTTGGGTCCTTATTTTCTTCTTCCATCTGGTCTGGTATTAATGATTGGTATGATGTCATTTTAGAGTACACTTTTTCGACTGTTAGAAGAGGTGATAATATTAATTTCTGAAATGATCTCTGGTGCTCTAAGAAATGCATCTCTTTGCTTGCAGGTGTTCCTTATGCCAAAAGGATTAAATTGAAAGCTACTGTGGCTCAAGGATGGAAGAAAAGTGGTTCTTTCGATCTTTCTCCTTCCTTTTAAAACATTCAAGGTCTGTATATTTTATTTTATATTTGTCTGAGCTGTTGAGAAGATACTCCTAATTGGATGCTGGAAGATTTTGGTTTTCTCACTCAGAAGGCGGCCAAAAAGTTTTTTTAAGTATTCTAATCATCCTTGCCAATGGGATAAATTGATTTGGACTAGTTATATTCCTCCTACGAAGACTTTAGTGCTTTGGAGGTTTTACATCAGAGTGTAGACAAAAAATATTCAAATTAGAGGTCTTTCTTTGTGTTTATGTGCTCTTTATGTAGGAAACATGAATAATTTCTTTTTCATCTTTTCTTTAATTGTTTTGTCACCCCCCAAATTTGGAATTATACCAAACAGGTTTCTTCTGAGTTCTCTTTTCTTTTTATTAATGATTTTATTGATTTCTTAATGCTTGCAGGGAGTCCCTTTATTAATCTCGTCAGGCTGGGAACTATTATTTACTCTATTTAGATGACATAGAGGATGAAAAAACATGTTAGGTTTCAAGAAAACATTTCTATCTGCTCGGTTATCCAGACTGTTTAAGGTTTCATCAGAATGATGGATAATTATTCCAAGAAACACATGCACAATGACATTGTTGACTTCTCTTATTTGAAGTTTTTTCATATCACCACGCATTGTCGGAAAAAGATCTCTCCTATTCAAATTATTTGAGATTTCTCTCATGTCAATTGGGTGAAGGTCAACACTGATGGTGCTGCAAGAGGGTGTCCGAGTTTTTCAACATGTGCAGGTATTTTTCGTGGTAGCAAGGGTGAATATATAGGTAGTTTTTCCTCTTTCCTTGGGATTCAAAAGTCTTTGTTGAGGTTATGGGAGCCATTTTGGCTATTGAGGTTGCTTGGAGCAAAGTCTTTAGACGTATTTAGGTTGAGTATGACTCTTACCTGCTTTGTCAAGCATTTAATTCGTTTAATCTCATTTATTAGTTTTTGTGAGGAAGATGGAGAAAATGCATAAAGATATGTAAAGAAATTGAGTTAAAAGTTTTTCATATATTCCATAAGGAAAACCATTGTGTTGACAAGCTGGTTTCGCTGGGTTCCAATAATAAATTAGATTTTAAATAGTATGATGATTTACTTGCTGTTATTAAATTAGACTTTTTTCATAATAGGTGTCAACTCCCTCTATTTTGTTTTGTTTAACTTAGCTAGAGAGTGTTTGTCATCTTTTCTTGTCATGGGTTTGGCCTAGTCCCCCATGTTTTGTATCTTTTATTGTTCCTTTTAATAATATGTTTAATGTTATGGCATATGATTGTTAATCTTTGAGGTGGTAACCTAGCTGAGATATCAAAGTTTATAATGATGTCTAACATGAATTTAATAAAAAAAAAAGTGACTAGGGATATTTCATAGATTGAAAACAAAGTAAAATAACAAACATAAAAAATTTTCGTCATCTTAATTTTTTTTTTTATGGTAAAATAATTCGGAAACGAAACTGGTAGAACAAATAATAATGTTAAACAAAAATAATAAAATGGTGACTTTTAATAATCATTAATTAGTTTATAAGAATATTCAACAAGAAGAGTACTTTTTCTAAATGAAAACTCTAAGAGTTTTATTCGATTTGTGACTAAAAGGTCCTATATGAGCAAACTTCTAGTCGAGAGAGCATAACTGGCAATTGAGCGAAGATAATATTTTATAGACTTTAAATAACATATTTTTAAAATGACAAAATTGTTTATATTTCACAAAATTATTATTTTATCAAGTTATATTACTGAAATTATTATAGTGTGGTGCATGGTGTATTGAATTTTATTAATATTTTTTTATGTTAGAATGCAATATTTTTAGTGATAAATTTGATATGTGAGTATATAAGTTATTATATCATTGATAATATACATAAAAAAAAATATACAATTTCAAATGTACTATGTATAATAGTAATAAAATATAATATAAATTATGAAAAGATATACGATTTGAAATCTACAATGTACGATAATAATAAAATATAAATTGAATTGGAATGTATTTCAATAAAAATATATGATAATCATGTTCTTTTCATATTATAGATAATATGTTATAGATAATTAAGGAAAAAAAAAATTCCATGACCTAATATGTAAAATGGAAAAAAAATTATATTTAATAAGTTATAAAGATTTACGATCTTACATAAATATATATAACTTTGTTATCTGAAAGAACTTTACGAATGTAATGTGAAATACGAAATTTTAAATCTAATTTAAGCGATGTGTTTTTTTTTAAGTATAAAATATTGAAGATGTTATATATAATCAATAAATTAAAAGTTAAACAATTAATTATATATATATATATATATATATCAAATTTTAAATGAGATTTGTGTATGTGTATTGGGCTTATCCATGTAGGCAAACATAACCATTTTTGAATGATATGTTTCAAACACTTTTATTATTCTTATTATTAATGCATATTGAAAAAGTATTAATAAAGAATTTTAGTCAATTTAATGCGCTCTTAAACATTTTTAAAATGATTTGGATTCATCACTCTTGATAAGAACTTATTAAAAATCTTCAAGTGTATGGAAAGTTAAATATTTTGTCATGAATAATATTCATAAAATTTTGGACCTTAATAGGTTGTTTAAACACGAAAAAATTGAAATTAATGGTTTCATGCTAGTTGAATCTTGGTAAAATGGAACAGATCCTCTCCGATAACAATTTTCTTAAATTGAATGATATTCCTACCCTTAAATAGTTTTTCTAATGAATATGTTTTAATATGAGGTGGAAGTTTTATAAAGTTAATGAGCGGGACTATCAAACTTAGACAATCTCATTTTGTTATTAAATAAGCAGGAAATATATATTACCTTATTTAATACTCAGATTTTGCAAAATCAAAATAAATAATAAAATTATTCGAAGTAATGTTAGAGCAATAGTTACATATTTGTAGTGAAAATTATATAGACTACAAAATTGCATTGTAGTTCAGCTGACAGAATTTATACATATTAGGTAGAAATTAAGATGGTTTCTGAACCTCGCTGACTTTTAGCAATTAGCAACTCACCTGAACTTCCATCATGAGACTTCATCCATAAGTTATATTCTGTCACTCACGTGCATTATTAATACAGTATATGTGTATTAATGTATGGCATTTTCACCCACAAAATTTATCAGTATTAATAAAAATAAAATAAATAATAATAATATATACATGATGGTGAAATTAGGTGGGACTCACAGGAGATTTGAGAATTTCATTAAATGTAAGATATACCCAATAATAAATAAATAGTTACCTATATAAAAGGTGGATACATTTTATTTCTAGATTTTGTTTGGAAAAAATTTCAGATAACAATGTTGATACAAATTTGTTGGAAGTTAGTTGGAGTATTGCTGCCTTTCTCCTTTTTTAGTGAACATTAATCCAATCTACTCCAAATTTGCTCTCACTTTGCACTTATTTCCTCTCAAAAGATAAATAACATCATTTTTCAGTCAATTTCTCTTCTCTTCTTTCTTTTTCCACTTGATTAATCCAAATAAAGATAAACAAATTATTTGACTAACTTTAACTCATCTCATTGTTTCTATTATATATATATATATATATATATATATATATATAATTTTTTTTTTTTAGATATATATATATATATATATTTTTTTTTTTTTTTTTATATATATATATATATATATATATATATAAATAATTTGTTGTTTTTAGATATATATATATATATATATATATATTTATTTATTTATTTTTATTTTAAATTGTGTTATTAGTGGGTGTTAATTAAGAAATCAGTGAATAAAAAATAATATTTAAAAACAGTTCAGTCCAGGTCTTTGACTTAGCTTTTATTTATTTGAGCCCCACGAGACCCCCGTTTTACGGACCTTTCTTTCTGTATGGTCTTTGCAAAATTAATACCACACGCAAACTAACAACTGTTTTCTTCTTCTCTCACCTCTTTCTTTTCCTCCTTTCAGAAGCAAAGACAAGAGTGAATACTCGTTTGAGTGCGTCCAGAGCCCATGGAAAACAGAGTCAAAGCATTCTTCACTCAGTGCTTTGTTTGTTGAGAGAGATTGCTGAAATGACCCATAACTCCCTCCCACAATTCATTTCCATTTTCGAGGACCCCCTTTCGAAAAGACTTCAGCTTTCGGACACACGATGTGTTTTCTGGATGCAAGAAGGAGACTTCAAAATGGGGTTCTTGTTCCGATGAAGGACTTTGGTTCTTCTTCAGATTTGGTTCTTGAGAGAAAATAACTGCCAACAGGATCTCATTGTTTGTTACGGCAAATATTGTAATGGAGATTAACAGAAAACGTTTCAAGCGAAGCTTCCTTAGCTTCTTTGACTGGAATGGCAAACATCAAAAGAAGCAGCTTTGTGACAGTCCTAAGTTGCCTGGTAATTATCGGCAGTCTCTCGTATATGTATTTATTGTTCTTGTTTGTTACACTTGCTTTGGTCAAATTTCTACCTTTCTCAATCATTAGTCATTCTATGGAGTGAAATGAGTCTGATGGACCTGTTCTAAACATTTAGCTACATGTGCTGTAGAAATTTCAAAGCCAGGAACAGAAAACATGGACAACATGTCAAAGTCAGAGGTCAACAAGGTGTGAATTTGTTCAACCTTTCACAGTCCAAGAGTTATTTGTAACGTTTTTGTTTTTTTTTTTTTTTTTTTTCTGCCTTTCTTTCATAATACAGTTTACTTTTTGTTGGTTGTTGCAATTTTTTCAGATGAAAATGAACGACAATGGAGCAAATCCTAGTAATAATGCAAGTTGTGGTTTTGATTGTGCCATATCAATTAGTAGTGATGAAGGGTGTCAGACTAAAGCCCCAGGGTTACTAGCCAGACTCATGGGGTTGGATTTGTTGCCAGTTTCAAGTGTCTCTGAGCTCTCTTCATCATCCTCTTCCTTATATGGCTCCAACTCTCTTGGATCTTCTCATTCTCGTGATGCGGATGCTCTTCACTCAATGGTTGACTATTGTTGTCATGTAGATTCCATAAACATGGGATCAAAAGTGAGAAACCGGACCATGAAGAGATTTCAGACTGAGATGTTGCCTCCAAGGTCTGCCAAGAGCATCCCAGTTACTCGCAACAAACTTTTGTCTCCTATTAAGAGCCCTGGTTATATGCCACCTAAGCATGCAACTCAAATTATGGAGGCAGCTTCCAAAATAATTGAGGTAAGTCCCCAGCCATGTATGAGGAACAGAATGTCTTCATCTGTACCCTTAAGAATTCTTGATCTGAAAGAGAAATTGGAAGCTTCCCAAAATGAATCCAAGTTCATAGGTAAGCACACTGCTAACCCTCTTAATGGCAAGCCTAGTGAGAGGAGAAACAGTTTGTGTAAATCTACTCCTAAAGGTTCAAGAGATTCAGGAAAAAACAGTTCTTGCCGGTTGGCAAGCAAAGGAAGATCTGCTTCACTTGCAATTCCATCTAGAACAAATGCTCAGAGCTGTGATGAATTGACTTTGAATGGTAATAGGGGATGTGTGAAGCAGAAGGAACATAATGATATAAAATCAAACCAGTTGTCTCGGAGCCAGAAAAAACAAAGTACAGACCGAGGCAGAGTCATTCCGCAGAAAGCTTGTACAGGCCAGAATAGTAATGTGGTTGGGAAGAATAACCAAAAGCTGAGTAGTGAAACCACCAAAGGCAACCCAGCTTCCAAGGCATACTCCCATAAGCCAACACAAACTTGGTCTTTAGAAAGTTCTACTAGAGCAAAGAAGACCACAAAAAAGGGCGCTGTAAATACCAACACTGAGCCCAAAAGGTCAGGCGCAAGGGTAACAGGTACTCCAGAATCAGTTTCCAAAAGAAAGAGCATTTCCCAAAAGAAAAACTATATCAATAGGGAGGTTCACAATAAGGCAAGAGGCACTGATACTGCAGCTAATAATTATGAAAACAAGTCCATAAAATGCAATATTACAACTGATGGAAGTATTAACCAGGATGCATTTAGTATGAAAGGAAGCAATGGTGTGATTTCATTTACATTTACATCTCCCTTGAGAAGAAAAATGCCTGAGTTACAGTCCTCTATTGAGAAAACGATGGTAACAAGGAACAAAACTGATGTCAATTCTTGTAGCAATAATGATATGCTATATCCCAAAAAATCATCATTATCTCCTCCCAGGTCACATGTAATAGATGGTGAGGCTTTAAGTGTCCTTTTGGAGAAAAAGCTGCAAGAATTGACATCTAGAATTAACCCGACTCAATGCTCCCTGATGACAGAATGGTCCTCTGCTGGTTTGGAAGACAGAAGATTTCACCCCTACCTGGTTAGTAATAAATTGAACAGCAGGCATGATAATTGTTTGTCAAGTGATAATATGGTGCTTAGTATGAATCAGCAACCACAGGTCTCTTTCATTTCTTTTATACTGACATTTTCATCTATTATTGATTTTTTTTCCAATTTTGAATTATTAAAATTAATATATTATCCTTGGCAACTACCTGGCATCAATTGCCAAAGGGAATGAAGGAGGATGATATGGGGATATATGTCTGATACGATATGCACATTAAGTTATTCTTATTTTCAAGTTTAATTTTTTTTTTCTATTTTTGAAGTTTGAACTGAAAAGAACTGTATACTAATATCAGCACTCCATCACTATTCACTTGTGCAGACAACAGAATCAATCGAAGGGCCTAGCAGTAGCAGCAATAGTGAAAGCAGAAATGAAAGTTACTTAGATAGTGCGTATGGTAATGCCTTAGTATTTGTTTTTTTTATCCAAATCTAAAGGCAAAACCAGTAGCCTTCACTTTCTTATAGATTTATAATTGAATACTGCATCAAGTTTATGAATCTTCCAGGGGGAGGGGAGTTATTAGAACTGCCACTTAGCTAGACGTGGCGATGAAACTATGCAGATGTTGCAGAAAAATCTAAATAAGTGGCCAATTTTGCTTTATAATGGAGTCTTTATGACAGTTTCAATTTAATGTCTAACATCCGACCTCCGCTGCATGTATTATGAAGATATATCTGTTATTCATCAAGTTTAGGTCATGAAAATAACTTGGAATTTTTTTTGGTTCCTCGGTACAATTGCACAGGCTCATAAAATATTAACAGCTTTCCATATTTACTCTCTTTTTAGGCAGCACAGTTTATTCGTCCATGCAAGATGAAGAGGTATCTGATTTTTCTACAATGAATGAATCCCTGCCACTTGAAAACGAGGCCGAGTGGTCTGACCAAAGCTCTTCCATAGTGATGGGGGATGACATGGTTGCCATTGAACAATCAAGTGTAATGTCAAATTCAGTCGAATTTACACGATCAACTAGGAACGTGGAATTTGAATATGTAAAGGATATACTCAACAATGCAGAGCTGATAACAGAAAAATTTGTAATGGGTGAGACAGATAAGATCATAATGCCAAATCTCTTTGATCTGTTGGAGACTAAGAGCATTGTGACAGAAAAGTATGGAAAGTACTCAAAGATTGAGAGGAAGGTTATATTTGACACCATGAGTGAGTGCTTAGAGTTAAGATGTAGACAAGTTTTTGTTGGAAGCTGCAAAGCATGGCCTAAATGGGTGGCTTCAGTTCAGAAGAAGAGCTCTTTAGCAGAAGAGTTGTACAAGGAAATGGTGAGTCTTAGGAGCATGGAAGAATTAGTGGTGGATGAACTTGTCTGCAAGGACATGAATACCCTATGGGGTAGATGGCTTGAGTTTGACACTGAAGCATTTGAAGAGGGTTCAGAACTTGAGTTTGATGTTGTAACTTGTTTGATTAACGAATTGGTTTCTGATCTGTTGCACTTTTAATTCCTCAGCGGCTTACATTAACATTTTTCACAATGTATGTATACACAGTCACATGTTGGCTTTGTAATAGTTTTCTATAATTGTAAACAACCATACCATCAAAATTCCCTATAGGCTCTTTCCATTGGATGTTCTTTATTTTTCTACTTATTGACAGTAGAATTTATCTTAATCCTTAAAAGCTCTTATTTAGAATGTTATTCTCCCTTCTAACAAATGTTTATCCTTTAAAAAGAAGTTACTAGTACATTTAAAATGTTAATGTTAGACATTAAAACAAATGTTCAAGATAGCAATATTACATGAGAACATAATACTTATTTCATTTTCCTTAGCACTTGTTTGTTTTCTACTGCAAACAAAATAACATATTAAAGGAAAATCTAAAAGAATCCCATCACTTTGAGACAAATTTCTTTATAAGCATACTTGAAGAAAAAAATAAGGAAAAAATTTCTGCATCCAGAAATAGACAAATAGAATGATGATGGTGTATAAAGTATTGCAAGAAAGTGCATTGGAGTATAAACATAACAAACATGTAGGTATAATTTTCTATAAGAACACAAAATATATGATAAACTTAAGATTTGAAATAGACAGAAGGATTCCAATGATAATGCATTGAATTGAACAGCTTCTGTGCAAATATTTGTATAGACTTGAGACAGTAGGGTTGCAGCCACGACCCATCGTGGGGTTGAAGCCATGATTTTTTGTTTGGCATCAAGCTCGAATGATTGTCCCCTTGTGTATACCGTTATGCTTGCCCATTAGCATTGTTTTTACACACTACACAACATAATTTGATTTTTATTCAACATATCCATGTTAATTAATTAATTTTTAAAACTTTGGAATGGTTAGTTATTTGCAGCCACACCTTAGAATAGTATTATTATGTATGCTTTGATACTCCTGATAAGAGGGTCGCCAACCGTGGTTCCATTTGTTTTGTTCCTGTTTGTAGCAGGGTTTCTGCTTTTTTTAGGTATTCCTCTTACCTCTAATATGCTCCGTGATGTTCAGCAAATATCTACAAGAGAAAATTAAACTAAAATGATAAAATAAATCCAATTTTCACACAAATTCAAATTAAATGTATATGTTACTTTTTTTAAAGATTGACTTTTTTTTCATAAAATTTTATGAATTTAAGAGATGACATTTTCAACTAATGATTGTGATTCAACTAAAGTGTAACCTTGAATCTCCAGATTGATTGATATCACTTATAATAATATCTTTTTTAGTAATTATGTCACTAATAATCAAACTTTTTGATGATCTATGTGATAATTATACAGTTTGTAATAATCTATTCTAAACCATTGGTCCGGTTGGAATTAAAATCGTGACCTTGGTTCTTAAGTAGAAAGAACTAAGTATTAATTTTGACCTAATGGTAAGACTAGATGCAATTGCAACATGCAACTTTTATCTTAAATATTTTCAAGTCAATTGAGCAAATGTAATCTTGAAATATTTGTTAGAATGTGAGATTTTGTTAACCAGCTAAAATTCAAAAGAGGACCAAGTTGAGTTTTTTTTTCTGTCATGTACATAAGCAATGTACTCTGTACTCTGATGAGCTGATAAACGAAAACAAGTTAACCCATCATAAACTTGAAGCATGAAAGTGTTGAACACTGGGCCATGGAGGAAAAACAAACACAGGGTGAATCCAAAGAAATTGCAGGCACTAAAGAAAGAAAATAATAGTTTTTGGATTGTAATGAAAATGGAGGAGGTTGTTATTGGTGCGCACATGGGTCCTGTGATTGTGAGGGGAGAGAGAAAAAGTGGTCTTGACTTTTTCAAGAGGATGCAGTTGTTGAGAAGAGAATGGGATTCCACAGTGTTTGATGAATTTTAATGTGTGATTTGCCTGCATTGTCAACTCACTACACATGTCATTACATAACAATCAATCTAATTCTAACCTCAAACCATTTATTACAACACAACATGGCATGTGCTTTCTTTCTCATTTCCTTGTCTTTCTGTTACCTCTCTCCTTCCTTCCATCTTCTCAGATCTGCCATCAACTTTCCCCAACACACTCACATCACACAAACTTAGATTCATGAACTGCATTGCTATTAGTCACCATGCATACTTGGTTTGGTTTATAATCTCAATAGCTAGAACAAATGTATTGATATTATATTAGGGTTGTTAAAAGAAATTGAAGTGAATCAATCTCACATTCAAATAACTTTGATTGTGTTTTCAAATATCGAATTGAACAAATCTATAAAATTGAATTCCAAACAATTAAACGCGCATGAGATTTAAGTATAATTTGATTATGGTATAAAAAATTAGTGTTATTTAATGAAATTATTAAATATAGTGATACTCTTTACTTTTATAACAAATATTTCAAAAAAATACCTTTAAAATTATTTATAATGTACTTTTTTACTGTTAAAAAGCATACATTTTATAAAAAAAAAAAGGAAATATGTAAAAAATATAGAGGAATGAGAATCTTCCTCGGAGTTTCATTAACTTTTTCTTGTGAAGTTCAATTATTAACTGGTATTGATTCGGATAAGAACAGCTACATTTCTTAATTGAGATTAGATTTCCGTACTCCAAATTATTTGCTGATGACGTTGAGAATAACACTGTTTAATTATTTTTTAAGTTAGAATAGGTTTTAAAAATGTAAATTAAGAAACTAATGTTCATAATATTCCGATGCGAAAATCAAGTTATCGTGTTTAAATCTTTGAAAGTAATGTTATAATTTTTATACAGAATACTCATAGTTCACAATTTTTACTTGTTTTTATTTTAGTTTGTTTAAAAATTTTGTAACAAGAGAATACAGATGCAGATAATGTTATTTTGTAACAGTAATTCCCTGTGAGTGAGAAAGAAGAGCTAGATGTTAAGTTACATCCCAAGTAAGCCACTGATATTCTTTCTTTGATTTCTTGGGTTTGGAGAAAACTGAAAAGAGTCTCTGCTTTCTATGATGTTCAGTAGTTCACAGATTAATATGCTATGTATCTTCTTTCTATATCATTAATTTAATCCATTTTTTAATTGCCCAATTATACTATTATTAGAAAATGCTCAACACAACCACTGCAGCTGTTGGAGCATCCTATGCTCCACACCACCCTTTCTAATCTTCTGCATTATTTCATTATTTTCACAATTTATTTAACTCCTAATTTTTTTATATGCTTTGTATATAATTAATCAATGATATTTATATTGGTGACTCAACAACTCTCTTTTCTCTGCTAAATACCTTATCTAATTCTCTCCATGTGACCAAACTGAACACAGCATTAGTATTTACAACTTGCAAGCATTAAGTTGCATGTATTGATTCATTACTGTGTATAAAAAAAAAAAAAAAAAAAAAAAAAA
>Ga0209489_108434_pt1 | contig 14039 bp, 8 predicted proteins | sample SiratrowhiteBW_FD_187527 | JGI IMG/M metagenome (GOLD analysis project Ga0209489, IMG submission 187527) | Root nodule microbial communities of legume samples collected from California, USA - Siratro white BW (SPAdes) (version 2) | ecosystem: Host-associated > Plants > Roots > Nodule | place: USA... | reverse complement strand
CTTCATTTGCATCAGTTTCTGATGTTCCTAATAATTCCATCAGCATATTCTTGGCAGCATTATGATCCAAAGCATCATATGTTGGGAATTGTCCCACAACAGGAAGATGCAAAATAGACGACACATTGTCTAATGTGATCGTCATTTCTCCAACAGGCAGATGGAATGAGTTTGTATCTCGGTGCCATCTCTCAACAAAGGTTGTAATTAAGCCTTTGTCAACAACTTCATAGGCAATCCTGCAAAGAGGTAGCAATCCAGAATTTTCTACAATAGCATAAACTCGTGGGCAAGGAATGACAAATTTATTAAATTTTCTTCCATGGGAGACCAATCTCAATTCTCCCCATTCCTATACAAAACAAATAAATACAATTCATATTCTTAATACTCATGTAACTAATTAAATTTAATCCAAGCACTAACACACTACAAAAATTTGTAAATATCTTACCTCACCATTCCATAGTCTAAACGCAATATGATGAGGGTAACTAACCAAAACAGAACAATCAGAAGGACCACCTGGGAATCCCCCTGCCTCAACAACTTCATCACGTCTGTCTCCTCGCCTTACAGAAGCTGTCGGTCTCTCTCGACCTCCTCTAGTTCTTGCCATACTTCTAAAACAAAACAAAGAAAATATTGAAAATGCACAAAATACTCACCTGGGGTACAAACATATTTTAATTTTGAAAATATGTTGCGGGTTGTGTAACCCGCAATGCATTTGAACTTACGAATGCATTGCGGGTTACACAAACCGCAACATATTTTCAAAATTAAAATATGTTGCGGGTTGTGTAACCCACAATGCATTTGAACTTACGAATGCGTTGCGGGTTACACAACCCGCAACATATTTTCAAAATTAAAATATGTTGCAGGTTGTGTAACCCGCAATGCATTTGAACTTACGAATGTGTTGCGGGTTACAGAACCCGCAACATATTCCTTCTCCGACGAAGAACCTACACCACCGCCGTCATCCGCCACCAAATCCTAAATTATTCACTCCAAATTGAAATTAAACGTACAATACACCTTACCTTTACTTCAATTGATGATATAATTGGCAATGTAGCTTGAATTTGGTAGTGCTGGTGCGTTAATTTCTTCACGCAGAGGATGCTTCGAGAAAGAGGAGTTTGCTGCTGGACGCTGGACGTGGAAGAAGGTATTGTGGAAGTGTTGGACGTGGAACAAAGCAGAAGTGGGGCAGAAATGGTGTTGGACATGAAAGAAGCGCTGCTATGGAGGTGCAGGCTCGCCGGTGATGAAATGGGAGAGGAGAGGTGCATGTGTGAGAGTGAAAAAGGAAGAAGGGTAATTTTGACCTTTAACAAAATTTAAAAGGGTATTTTAGTAAAATTGCAGTTAGTATAGAGGTGCAGGAAGTCGTCATGGAGGTGCAGGAAGAATTACTCGTATATACAAGGGTGGATGGGCTCAAGGCCCATTTGGCTTTGGCTTATGTGGATAGCAATTTGTTATGCCAATTACTTTCTGCACCCCCACATTTGCTTCCAGTATCTCATCAAAATATGTGAATGAACATTTATAGTCTTGTTGTTAAAGATAAAAGAGGTTAGGATATTTCGGAAAACGTTTTTCGGAAGAGATTGGATTGTGGAGGTGTAAAATCTCTTATGAAAAATATTTTCTGTAAGAGATTTTTGTATTATGAAAAATATTTTTTGTAAGAAGGTTTTGTATTATGAAAAATATTTTCCGTAAGAGATTTATGTATTATAGAAAACGTTTTTTGTAAGAGGTTTTTGTATTATGGAAAACGTTTTCTGTAAGAAAGTTTTGTATTATGAAAAATGTTTTCGGTAAGAGGTTTTTGCATTATGGAAAACGTTTTCCGTAAGAGGGTTTTGTATTATGAAAAACATTTTCCATAATAAAAAAACCTTTCACGAAAAACATTTTTCATAATACAAAAATCTTTTACGGAAAACTTTTTCCATAATGCAAAAATCTCTTACGGAAAACGTTTTCCATAATACAAAATTCGGTCCTATCACCCCCTCTTCTGGAAAATATTTTTTGTAATACAAAAATATTTTACTAAAAATATGTTTTGTAATACAAAAATATTTTACTAAAAATATGTTTTGTAATACAAAAATATTTTACTAAAAATATTTTTTGTAAGACATTTCACACACCCACAACCCATTATGGAATTCCTTTTCTAGAATCTATTTTCAAGATAAGAATATTGCAACAACCTTATATCCATTCTACACTCTCTACGTAATACGAAAACATAAGTCACTTATCTCCCAATCACAATGACGTTGTCAGAGAAGTTTTCTTTCCAGTATCCACCACCACGGTCGTCGAAAAACGTCCACACCACTTAACAATATCCACTATATCATTCTTCTTTTGAATTTGATGGGTGCAAAAAGCAAATGCGGGATTCAGCAAGCATTTACCATTTGTTATTGAAAATAAGCATCATTTTTTCTATAAGCACTTAGGGGATCATCTTCGAGTTGTTTATGAAATTCTTAAACTTAAGATTAAGTTGAGTAATTGAAGTACTAGTTTTGACACAAAAAATTGCATGGTCCATTTTAGGTTCTTGAGGATTATACCATTAGATAAAAATATTGATAAAATTCTTGAAGATTATACTATTGGAAATAACCGCTTAAATTATAGATGAACAGAATGTGAAACTTAAAAAAAAAAAATATCATGCTTATACACTTTACTTTACTCCTTTAAAGATAATAATCATTATCTTTTATAGGACAAACTACAAATACTACATATTTGAGACAATACATCCTCTTATAAATGTGAGAACATAATCAATATATATACGTGTGTCCATTTATTTCGATAATATTTCAGGTAAAACCTTTTACTGAATAAGCTTATAGTATTTATTAAGAATTTATTTATAAAATTAACTATAAAATCATAATATTTATAAATTCCTATATGGTTATTTGGCTTATAAAGTACACAGACAAGAGACTTGTGCTAGTTGCAAAGCTTTATGTACCAGGACCAATTAATTGTTCACGTAAGGGAGAAATCATTTAACAACTTGTTTCATCTAGAAAAAGAATTAGACCGACTAAAATCATTTTGAAATTTGAACATATTCAATTCCTCTCCCCTTGTTCTTTGCAAAAACTTCAGAATCAACAATAAACAAGTGGGTGGGAGGATGTTATCATTTTCCTTAATGCTAACGAGTGACCAGAAAAAATACAGGTTTCATATATATATATATATATATATATTAAGAATTTCAAACAAAAATAAAAAATTCATATTTTTATGTGAAAAGAATCTTAATGTAATATTAAATCATAAGCCTAATGTATAATCTTACACCTTTAGATCGTACAGAGTGTTATAAATAATCTAGTGTCTCAATAAACTTAAGAGAGCTTAACAAATCATCTATGAGACTTTCAACATCTTAATTTAAATCTTTTCACAAATACAAGATAAATGTTCATTTTCTTGAGTGTCCTAAAAAACATATATTGTGTTCTCTTTTAAGCTCTCATGAATATATATAATTTTAGCAGTATTCTTCCTCTAAGAGTTAGGATCCATTTATAAAATTTTTGAAGATTGTTTATTATCTTCATAATATTTTTACATTGTGTATAATTTGCTCTCTTTTTGTTCTTGTTATTGATGATAGACCTTATAGTAGCTGAAAAGAAAATAGTTGTTAAGAGACTATTTATATTTGTTAAACAACTTCAATTCTTCTTTGCCTCATCTGCATGTAATGAGCTTTAACTTAACTATTGGATTTAATACACGTTTCAAATGTTCTCTTATAAGTAATCTCATGAATGACTAACAAATCATGCTTCTCTCCATAGGAAAGTCTTTTGTTTATACCTTTACATGAGCATATATGACAAGTAACTGAGTTATATGTCAAGGAGATAGAAATTATATGAAAAATTTTTATTTTAAAAATCAAAATAAGTAAATATTTCTTACACAAAGATAAAAAAATTATGTGTTAAAATTTATTGCTAATTTTTTAACTTTAAGAAAAAAAGGTTACAAAGTTATCTCGTATTTTAGGTATATATATTCTTGCTTTTTAGTTTTGATTATTTAAAAAAAATAGTATTTATAATTTTTATTATTTTATGAATTTTGTATTTGTAGATATGATTTTAATTATTTTTCAATTAATTTATAAAATAATATTCTTAAAAAGAGAGATTTTATTTAGTAAAACGTATTGACTAAATCTAGAATATTATTGTTATATTTGAAACTGAGATGATTTATAGAGCATCACTATTTTTGTTAAAATATGTATTTCTACTGTGATTTAAATATTTTATGCTAACGGGTAATAAATCAATGTTGATAATGTGACATTTGTCATCTGAAGTAAATAATGAATTTTAGAGTAAACTATTAATTTAAATTTTAAAATATCATCCTCTCTTCTAAGTACTCTTTAAATAAATAAATAAAACTATTTAAAATGTTGAAAGAATTAAAATTATAACAACTAAACTCTCTCTATATATCTTCTTACATAAAATGTTTTTACAAAGAATATTTCTACTATCTTCTGTGTTTGGCAATATCAATCCATGTAAAGATAATCTACGTTGTCAATACTTTGTCTTATACTGTAGAATGTATATTATACATTTGGCCAAAACTACATTGCTTAAATAGTTTTAATACCTAACAAATTAGATTACACTCTGATCCAATTATTTTTTATTTTTTTTCCATTTCTAAGAGGCTAGACCAAATCATTTTTTCACAAAAAATCTTTTTTAAAAAAGCTTATTCCTAACAATATTTTTTTTTATAATGTACACTATTCATAAAAACTAAAAAAAAGCTTGTATATACTTAAATTTTACATTATGTAACCAAGAAAAAAAGGAGTTTTTATTTACAATAAAAATATGTATTGAAATGTAAAATAAGAACATAAAAATTATAGGAAAATATAGTTTTGTTAAAAATTACATGTAATTATTTTTTGCATGATACAAATGACTTCCTATACTAAATCTTTTTTTAATATACCAATAATATTTTTATTATTTTTATTTTAAGATTTATATATTAAATAATTTTTGTTTTTTTTCGCACACTTAAAAACATTTTTATTATATATAGTACGTTTTAACTGTACAATAAATATAAATAATTATTTACTACATAATATAATTTTTTTTTCAATCAATTAAATATTAATAGTTACTTTATATTTTAAGAGGCAAAATAAAATATTTTATTATTAAAATATTTACAATTTTAGTTTGTTAATATTTTTTTCTTAATTATATTTATTAAGAAGTTTGACTCTTTGTGAAAAAAAAATTATATAATAAATAAATTTTAAAATAAAAATAATAAAAATATTTTAAAAATTTATTAAGTACATGATGGAATTGCCAAAATTACAGTGTAAAATAGTTGAGATTGATGCAAAAGGAAATAAAAAAAAAAAAAAAAAAAAAAAAAAAAAAAAAAGAAACTCGTAAGGATTAGTAATTAAGAAAGAAATCGAGTAGCAAGATCCAACCGAAGAAGGGGTTTTCTAATTCTCCATGTCGACGAAGGGCAGAAGGTTTCTGTCTTTGCCTGTGTTGGCAGTGTTTTCGTTAATGTGTTTTGTGTATTACAATTCAATCTTCGTCTTCCTCCGTGACTGGCTCCACTTGCAGACTTCCCCTGGCACTTTGAATGCCTACCTCTTCTCTCTCTTTGCCTCTCTCTCCCTCTTCTCTTTCTTTTCCTGCGTTCTCACTGACCCCGGTCACGTCCCTTCTTCCTATGCCCCAGATGTTGAATTCTCCAAAGATGTAAGCCTTTCTCTCATTTCTATAATGGGTCCCTGTTCAATGAATCCCGGGAATGCTTTGCGTTATTTGCTGTTTGGGAATATGATCTGTGTCTTTAAGTGTGTAGCTTCTTTGCGTGAATTAAGTAGGAAAATGAAGTGAAATTTTCTGAATCTTGGTTTATTTGTAAATTGTCAATGGATCAATGCTGCAGGTGCTTCAAATTAGCTGTTGTGTATGATTATTGAAGAGTTTATGGTGCTTAATTTATAGCTTTTTGCTCTTGTGTATATCTTCTTGTTGGAGATCCCAGTTGACTAGTAATATGACCAGAATAGTATAGATCCTATGAATGAACTTTTGGGGATGAATTTGGTCCAGATCGGAATTTTATAATTTTTATGATTAGGTTAGATTCTCTAGCATTACCTCATCATTCATTGTGGTTTCTTACGACCAAGGATTTAGGTGTTGCTTTTAAATTGTGTAAATGTGTTTATGACAGATTAAGGTGTTGATTGATATCGTTATTTTTTCTCTTGCATATTGATGATCTACTTTATTTGATCTGTTGCTGAGTTCCTTGATTAACTTGCTGCAGAATGAAGGACCGAAGAAATGTGACAAATGCTGTGTGTATAAACCTCCAAGGACCCATCATTGTCGAGTTTGCAGAAGGTGTATTCTGAAAATGGTAGGTCAGTTGTATGCTACTTTGAGTTCAATTTAGCATTTCAGTTCACAAAACAAGGATTCATTTTGACCATTTTGTTTGGTTCCTAAATTTGATGCAGGATCATCACTGCTTGTGGATAAATAATTGTGTCGGTTATTGGAATTATAAGGCTTTCTTTGTTTTTGTATTATATGCCACCTTGTCAAGTATATATGCTACGGTATGCTTTCAATCTGGCATCTACTGCTTCTGTAGTGGATAGTACTCTTATTTGACATAAGCTTTTACAATGTGCAGGTCATATTTATAAGCTGTACATTTCAGAAGGACTGGGACTCGATTAATGGGAGTTCTCTTAAGATCTTTTATGTAAGTTGCATGCTATTGTTATTTAAAAACTTGTAGGCTATAGATATTTATCCTTTCTAAAGGCTGCAGTTTGTTCATACTTCAAAATCTTTCGACACATTGTTTACCTTTTGAATCATGAAGTTAATTTCGGATGCTGGAATTTGTACCTTTCCTTTGTTAGTTTGGTCACACACACACACACACAGTTTATTATGTTCGGATGTCATTATTTGGAACCACACACAGTTTATTATGCTCGGATGTGATTATTGGAATTTTTATTACGTGTGTACTTCATTCTTTATTTATTTAAAAAACTGAAAATTGATCCAATTCAAACTTATTTAAATTGGATTGGATCAGATTTGGTAAAAAATATCAAAATTGATTGAATGATGAAATGCAAAACCACAATGATCGGAATAGTTTTTTTTCCCTCCACACTAATCCAGTCCAAATTGTGAGCTCCTTTAAGTCTTATCCCTCTTAGTGAGATAGGTTACATGGATTACAAGGTATCATTGGACATGGTTAAAAACCAAATTCTACGGGATATTATTCACCATGTCACCCCTTTTAATAATTTGCATTATCAGTATTGGATTGTGTATTGTGTCACAAAAAATTATTATGTTTCAATGTAATGATTGTGTATTGTTATAATTTATTTATTTTCTTAATTTGAAAAACTGAAAATTGATCTAATAACAACTGGTTTAAGTTGGATTGGATAGGTTACATGGGGTCATTGACTTGGTTAAAAGCCAAATTCTATGGGATATTATTCGGCCTGTCATCCCTTCTAATAAATTGTTGTAATGTCGTTCTTGGTTTGTCTTCCTCCCTTTTCGTAGTGCTAAAAACCACACTATCTTCTCTCCTAACTAGTGTCTCTATTGATCCTTTCTTGTGTCCAAACCACTTTAGTCAATTTTCTATCATCTTTCCTTCCATGGTTGCCACAACAATATTTCATTGTAGACAATAATTCATATCATATCCGTTCTGTCGTGATGACACATCCATCCTAACATGCCCATTTTTGGTACTTCGTTTTTTTCTCATCCCTTTAAGGTCCAACATTTACTACCATAGAGTATAGCTGGTCATATGGAAATATAAGAGTTTTGTAGTAACTTGCTAGACAAAATCATGATTTGAAATATCTTGAATCACCCAATCTTATATTGATCTGGCAAGTAAGCTGCTGGAATCACCTCCATCTGTTGCCTTTGTATTTGCAACTTTCTCATCATTTGTACTCTCTCTGTCCTAGTCCGATTGATGTTTGATTGTGAGCAAGCAAAAAGTTCTCTGAATCTTCCACTTTTCAGAAAATGGTATCTTCGTAGCCCCTTTCTATCAATTCTTTTTGTTGGTTAGTTTTCTTTACACCCATACTTTTATATGAAAAGAAAATAGCTACTGAGACACTATGTTGTTGATGAACTAATTTCCAAAAGTAAAGCTCAGGATTGCACTTGCCAGATCCTCAAAGTTGGGCTTGTTTTTTACATTTTCCCTTTCATTACTTTTGCAGTTCACTATTACTTCAATATATCTTAATTAAATATGTACCTTATCATACTCTCTGTAAAAATGAAAGTCGCTTATTTCCTTTGAGTTTTCAAAATCGTGTAAGCCTACTGTTTGCTTCTTCAGTAGACAACACTTATCATATGGAGATTATTATCAGACACAATAAAACAATTTATATCAGATACAGTGACACTCTGTCACACATACAGCTTATCAACATGACACTTTACAGTTCTGAACAGCAGAAATCAGAGAGAATTGAGAGAAGTGAGAAAATCGTCATTGAATGGAGTAGAGATGGAGCCTTCAACATAGATGAGAATCGTGAGAGAAAAGTAACAAAACGCTGCCTTAATGTGGGAGAGAGAAATGAGAAAGTCATGCACTAATTGTGAGAGAGAAAAGCGAGCATTGACTCTGTATTAGTTGCACCTCAAAACTCTTGATTGTCTGTCAGTTTTGTTCTGTTACAGATCACTGAACATGCACAATTGATATATAATTGTGAGTTGGATGAGAATTAATCCTAGCGTGAGTTGGATCAATTGAAGCCCTCGTAAGGTTTTACGAGTTTGATTGCGAGTTTGACAGCCATGCCAATGATTGGGCATATCTATGTTGGAAGAAAACGGGATGGGCAATGGCTGATAGGTACCAAACTGACCCAATAGTTAGTTAGTTAGAGAAGATGTTAATCATTTAGTTTCTATCTCCTAATAGTTGGGAAAGGGGCTTTTAGCTTAGACTGTTGATTTTTTGTGATAGGAGAGTCTAGAGTTTCTTGAATTTCTGCATGAATTTCATTTGCACTACACACAGTTTACACACTTTGCATAAGCGAGCAAAATGCTGCATAGTGATCCTCCCCTGTACTATTGTATAGCGAGGAGTCTTTGGCACAGGGGTACGTTAGTTTTAGACCCACTTTACACTGAGTCTAGCCTCGAATTCAGTTCTTTAATAAAGTAAGATCCGTGTCCCTTGTTAATTCTGCAGTCCCAGTCGGCATTAGATTTCTTAGATCTAGAGAGTGACACGAAAAGGGTTGTGGGAGACCGCAAGACGGGATAAATTTGACCCATGGGGATCTTCAAACCCATCTAGAGGATTTGTGACAGTAGGTAGAGGAACCACATTGATAGATGGATGCGACGCAGGGAAAATCTCAAGACCCTGGAGACATTGATGATTCTGGTACAGAGGCTGTGCGACAGAAATCCTGTGGTGGGTGTGGGACCTGAAGGATAGATTGCCTTTCTCCTTGGAGATTATGTATAAGCTTATAGGGAGAAACCACTTGGATTTGTTGCCCATGGGAAGTTCAAATTGATTTGCTGCTTCTGTCATCTGTGGTGTTTGTAGTGAGACAAACCATTTCATACTCTATCGACACTCTTCCCAGGTCAGGTTGTCTATTTAATTGTTTGAGTTGAGATGATGTCACTTTCATTATGTGCTGTGATGAAGCAGGAGTCTATCAATTGAAACATCTTTGACCACTTTAGACTAAGGATTTGGGCCACCTTGTGTATTTTCTAGGTATTGTGATGGCTCAATCTGCCACTAGTGTTGTAATATCCTAGAAGGTTCATGCTTGTTCGAAAACATTCCCATGGATCCAAATGGAAAACTTCTTCAGGACAGAAGAGTCATTGCATTTACTTCTTTCTAGTACTTCTAATTTGTTAGGGATTTCACATCGATTAAAGATAAAACTAATTTATAGTATATAAATAAGGGCAAACCTCACTTTACAAGTAGGTTTTATGAGGATGGGTTAGACTTAAATTTACTTCCTAATATAGTATCAAAGTCTATCCTAGCGAGATTTGTTGAGCTTATTGTTATATCTACTATCGGACCATCTACCGATATCTAGTGCCACACACAAGATGTCCATGTCTTGGTGTAAGAGATGTGTGTTAGAGATCCCACTTCGATTAGAGATAAGACTAGTTTACAATATATAACTGAGGGCAAATCTCACCTTACAAGCTAGTTTTATGGGGATGAGTTAAGCTTAAAATCACTTTCTAATATAATTTGTGGTGGAAAATATGGTCTCCATTGTGATAGGCAGTGAAATACTTTACCACATTAAAAAATAAGTGGTCTCTTGATAGACTACTTTTTCTATCCACGCTATTTTCATCACAAGTAAATGATGAAGCATCCTGGTTTTTGGTGATAATTGTGAACTTATAATTTGCAACTTAGTGTTAGAGAATGATTGTTGCTTTGCATGGCTTTCTATTGAGAAAACATACTGAAAACATGGGTAACTTGTTCTTCATTTATTCATCCTTAATTTTCTTAAATCATATTCTAACAATAAGACTTATGAATGGTGTTCAGGTCTTGTATGGAACGATGGTGGTGGGCCTGACCATAACCCTTATGACTCTTTTTGGATGGCATGTCTACCTTATCCTTCATAATATGACAACCATAGAGGTGGGTTTTCAGTTGAATGTACTCCACTAAAATGCTTTTTCTTTATCTATGTCATGGAAGATGTCATGTTGTGCCCTTTTCCCACAGTATTATGAAGGAAATCGTGCAAAATGGCTGGCTATGAAGTCTGGGCAGAGCTACCGGCATCCATTCAACATTGGTGCATACAAAAACATTACTTCGGTCTCTCCCTAATCTGTGGTCTTTACTGGCACCAATTTGCATGTATGTACTTATAGTGTTTCTTGCCTAACAATATGTGCTTCTGTTTCTCCACCAGACTTTAGGTCCAAACATGCTGAAATGGTTATGTCCCACGGCAGTAAGCCATCTAAAGGAAGGGGTTAGCTTCCCGACATTACGTGATAATTCTTAGACCTTCCTGGTCAGGCCAAGTCCTCAATTAACAGCAGGTGATACCATGGGTGTTGAAATGAGGAATTAAGAGCTCGTTGATCTGAATTTGATACTCAGGACGGAGTTTAAACAGAAAAGGCAATTGGTCCTTTCAGCAAAGTTTGAAAAGTTAAGCTTCTGCAATGTGCTGATAAATATCTTTACCCGAAATGTTTTTGAATGTCAGTCTTTCACTAGCTAGGCTCCATCATAGATTGTTGAAAATAGAAACTTTACTAGAGGTTGTAAATCAGGTAGCACAATTTTCCTTTGATTTCATTCCTTACAACAGAGTTCAGTTGGCATATTTAGAATAATTGCAGGCATTTCATGAAAGTTTTCTGATAGTGTTAATGGAGGATTTCAAGATTTTTTTCATTTGTAAGTTTAGCCATAGTAGTTGCGGTATCTTTTCTGTTCATCTTATTGAGAAATGACCTTCAGTTTTATATAACTTCTACATATTTTCTTTTCATCTTGCTGTGTATCATGACCTCTATACAGGTTGGCAAAATTAGTTCCATCAATACTCGTTCAAAGACATTGCTATTATTCCCATGTTTGTTCTACAGTAATTTACAAATTAAATTCGTGAAGGAATACAAGTGTCTTGTATTTTGGATATTTCAAGCACTAACTCTTTCGTCTAAAATCATTAGTGGAATGCTGTTCATGAGTTTATACATTTTTAACTAAATTACACATCACACTTCCTCTTGGTTAAGCTAAAAGATGAAGACTTTCCCTATGATATTAGATAACTTTATAAAGTCTCCTTTGCTGATGATGAGCTAGTAAACAAAATATTTGAAAAAACAGAATAATGTATGTTTCCTGATTATTTTCATTGATACCAGACAGGCACAATAGATACGGAATATATTTCCCAAATAAAACATCTAGAAGGGTCTAACTTTAAACCTAATTACAAAGATATAAAAGATATAAAAAGAAAGATTGGTCTTCCGCCACAATATTCAATTTAACACTTAATGTTCATAAAGCTAAGGGAAGGGCCCCTCCCAAGGTGGCAGAAAAGAAAATGGAGAAAGTCTTGGAGGTAGAACCTGATGTTTGCTTCAACCAGTTATAGAATATGATGGATAAAATTCTGAAAAGATAGAACGAAAGGTCTTGATAGTGGGGATTTTCGTGTAGTGTCTTGAATAAAAAGGGATATGTTTTATAAATTTTATTTTTGTAAAGTGTTGGTGGGTGGAATTTCTTTTCAAGGATTGGCAATCCCTTGATTTTACAGTGAACCATTTTATTCCCACATTGGAATATTTCTTTGATATATATTTACTTATATCCTAATGATGATCCACCAACCAATTAGCAGTGTTTGTCTTGGACACTGCCTAGAGAATGAAGGACAATGTGCTTCTTCCTCCACCTCAACGTGTTCTTCCTACACCTCCATAGCATAAGTGGAAATGACGCATGTACCCTTAGATTAAAAAATATTTTAACCCCCCTCACCCTCACTTTTCCTCTTCACTTCCATTGTTGCCGTTTTTTCTCTATTCTTACTCCATAGCTCGTTGACGTTCTCCAATCAAAATAAGTTTTGTTTACAATTTTACTTTGGTCTGGATTGGATGAAGAATGATTTGGGATATGTGTGATAAAAATATTTGCATACCGGATTTTAGAATTTGAAACACTCCTTTTCAGAGAAAAATGAAAAAATTACACACAAACACAGTACACGAATTCACCCAAATCCACCTCACATCCAAACATAATCATATTAACAAACGAAAATCACTTCTGTAAAGGAAAACAATGGGAGACTAAGGAAGAGCCGTGAGGTCCACAGTGGAGGAATAATGGAGTTTGAGTACGAAGCAGAGTGAGAGGCGAAGGGTGAGAGGTGGGGTTAAAGTATTTTTTATCAAATGGTAAAATTGTCATTTTTGTAAGATATGGAGGTGCAGGAAGAAGCACTCTGAAGGACAATAAGCTTTGTGATTGAAAATGGGCAATTACTTCCTGCACTCCCCATTTTTGAAACTGTACCCTCAAAACTGAGTGAAACGACCAAATTGCATCACTATCACCAAATTGTATCACTATCACTGCCATCATCGTTGCACCATCAGGGTGGTAGAAGAAGAGAAGGAAATGCTGAAAAAATATCATTCCAAAAAGTTGTTTCTAAACATAGATGTGTTCTAGAAAGTTCTTTTCGGAATACATTAAATGTGTTATGGAAAGTTTATCCTGTAATATATTTCTAAAAAATACATTTCAAAAGGTATTATATATGTTCTGAAAAATCTGTTTTGAAATGTATTAAACATGTTCTGAATTTTTTTTTCCAAAATCGTGTTAGAGAAAATCTTTTCCAAAAAATGTATTTCATATATTCTAGAAATTATTTTGAAAAAAAAAATAATCAGAACAAATAATATGAAAGTCACTTTAAAAAAACCTAAAATAGTCATTTTCAAACTGTAGGAGTGTAGGTTCAAATTAAGGAGGTGCATGAAGGAATTTCCTTCAAAATGGTAGCAATTTTCTACAGCAACTTTCTCCCCTTCAACGATGAGACACCATCAAAGTTTTGAATAGAAATCCTAAACTTCCATTGAGGTAGTATCTAAACTATTGCAAAAGGTAATTTATTTTACTAAGTGATTGTTATTTAATTAATTTTTATTTGGGTAAGTTTGCTGAAAGTGATTTTAAAAGTGTGGTTTAATTACTCATTTAATTATAATCATTCAATAGGGGTTTGCAAAGAATAATATTATGCAAAAAGACAACAGCCAGCAATAACTTTTTAAAATATATATTTT
>Ga0209489_108431_pt1 | contig 14046 bp, 10 predicted proteins | sample SiratrowhiteBW_FD_187527 | JGI IMG/M metagenome (GOLD analysis project Ga0209489, IMG submission 187527) | Root nodule microbial communities of legume samples collected from California, USA - Siratro white BW (SPAdes) (version 2) | ecosystem: Host-associated > Plants > Roots > Nodule | place... | reverse complement strand
AAAAAAAAAAAAAAAAAAAACAAAGGAGACAAGGAAGAAGTTATTTTCTTTAAAAGAAATAAACAGAAAAGTTAACTTTATTATCATTCATAATTTTATTTATTAACATTATTATTATGACAAAAATAAAATAAAGAACGCATCTATTATTCATTATGGTAGTAGGAAATACTTAATTTTTTTTATCTTATTTTAATAATAGAATTAATTATATTTACAATATTATAATTGTTAGAAGTTCAAGACCATGTGATTAAATGTGGAATGCATGAAAGATTGAATGGCTCGGTCTAGAACTTAGGATTGTGTATTATGTGGCAAGTTTGATTCACTTCAACATTATAAGCATTCTCAATCAAGGATAAGCTCTATGCTTTCAAATCTGATTTAAATAAGGTTTTGAATAATTATTAAAATCAGATTTTGAGTTTTGAACAATTGTTTTAACTAACTGGAGAAAAACAGTCGACTATTTGACAAAACAGTTTGAATTTTAAATGACAATTTTCTATAAATGGTTGGCGCAAAATTTTGGAAAATAACGAAATCATTTTCAAATAAGTGCTATGAGTTTTTCCAAGAGAGAGAAAAAGTGCCCTAAAAGTTTTCGTAATCAAGATTAATCAAAAAGCTCTTCAAGAACTGTTTTCTAAATATTGTTGAAGCTTTGAATTGACTATTGTTGCTATATTGCTGATCTGATCATACTGAATAAGCCTTATATACCCTTTCTTTATTACTTTTGTAATCTCTTATATTGAAGTTCTTGTTTTGCTGAGTTTGTAATAATTCTTTCATTGTACTGAAGTTTATTCTGCTGTGAGTTACCTGGGTTGGTAATGCTGTTTGTACAGTGGGTTATGCACAGGTTGTAACTTGCTGAGGGGATCAGCAAGGGGTTTTCTGGGTTATACAGTGGATTCTGTATAGTTCTTGATTTGCTATAGGTTTCAGCGGATTGTTTTCTGCGGGGAGCAGTGTATTCTTGCAGGTAACAAGTGGTTGAATTTCTGTAAACGGATCTAGTTTAATCTTTTTATATTGGAAATCCTTATAGTGGTGTAAGGGACTGGACGTAACCCTTGTGGAAGGGTGAACCAAGATAACTTGCTGTGTCTTGTTCTCTCTTACTCTCTCTTGACTGTTCTTGATAAATCTTGTTAATCTTCTTGATTTTTCAGAATCTAATAAAAACTCATTAACAGGTTTAATTGATTAGTTTTGGTTAATATTTGAGTATTTCTTAAATCATAAAATACATCTATAAACAATTTATTCAACTCTTTTCTGAAACAGACTGTTCATCAGTCAGTTTTTACAGAAAAGTTGATTTGTCACAATCAGTGGTTAAAAATTGTTTTCTGATATTAAACCAAATTTGTTCTTGTTTAATAATAGGTTCTTTAATCTGTAATTTATAATAAATTTAGAATTGATCTAATTCTTTGAGTTGGATTAATCTTTAAATACTGCTTTTACTGCACATTGTATTTTTCTAGAATCTGCTTAATAGTCTACTGCTTTTCCAGAATTACAATCTATCTTCAATTTACTGATTTTGGGTGATTAGTTTTATTCTGGAATTTGTTTTGAACCTTTGTTGATTGCAATTTCTATCATCTTGAATAGTTTTTTTTAAAGATTTTTCATTTCTCACATTGAAAAGTACATTTGCGAAAAGTTTTAAAGGTGTTCAATTCACTCCCTCTTGAACTTGACCAAAACTTATTTTACAATAATGAGTGACTATTTTTTAATAATTTTTTCTGCTTTTATAAAGAAAGTTTTTACTATCTCTCAGTTCCTTTTCTTTTCTTTTATTTACATGTATAATCATCCTCTTAAAACGACTCTCTATTTTCTCAATTAAAAGAGTGATATACAAAAGGGGATCTTTAAAATCCTAAACACAAAAAGGGTAAAGTAGTAAATTCAGGTCAACATATAACAATCTCCACCTTGATCCGAATTGTACAACTAGAAGGTAAATAGAAATAAACTAGAACAAACTCAAAAACAAACTAACAACAAATTGAAATTGTCTTTGAGCAAAACTTGAACTTTGCAATGGTAAGAAGCTTTGTGAGCATATCGACCGAATTCGCTTTGGTGCTAATCTTCTTCAGAAGCACATTACCTTTAGAAATCACATCACGCACAAAGTGATACCGTATATCAATGCTTAGTCCTCTCATGAAAAATCCGATCATTTGTCAAATGAACGACACTTTGGTTGTCACAAAATACCATGATAGGATCACCAAGAAATGCGTTGAGCCAAATAGCCTCCTTAATAGCCTCCGTGATTGCCATGTACTCTGCTTTTGTGCTAGAGAGTGCAACAGTGGATTGAAGTGTTGACTTCCAACTAATTGCACACCCTCCAAGAATAAAAACATAACTAGTCAAAGACTTCCTCTTATCTAAATCACCACCAAAATCCGAATCCACATAACTCGTTAGTATCTTATTTCCTCCAAACTCCAAATGAGCATTAATGGTACCTTTCAAGTAGCGAAAGATCCATTTTATCGTTTCCCAATGTCCTCTTCCAAGACAAGCAAGGTATCTACTCACCACACTAATGACTTGAGCTATGTTGGGTCTAGTACACACCATCAAGTACATAAGACTCCCAACTGCACTTGAATATGGAACATTTTCCATATACTTCTTCTCATGTTCGGACTTAAGACTCATAGCACCTGAAAGCTTGAAATGTGTTGCAAGAGGGGTGGAAACAATCTTGACTTTTTCCATGCCAAAACGACGAATTACCTTTCCTGCAAACTCCTTTTGTGAGAGAAAGAGTTTTCGATTGGGTCGGTCCCTTGATATTTCCATGCTAAGGATTCTTTTGGCGGCCCCTAAATCTTTCATCTCAAATGCCGAACCCAATTGCTCTTTCAATCTTACAATTTCTTCCATATTGGAAGCAACAATCAACATAGAGCAACAAGTAGATAAATTCTCCGCTACTCAACTTCTTGAAGTAGACACAACTATCATAATTAGAGCGGGAGAAATTTATACTAACCATGAATGAGTCAAATTTCTTGTACCATTGCCGAGGTGATTGCTTAAGGCCATAAAGTGACTTCTTCAACAAACATACATTATTCTCCTTTCCCACAACTTTAAAACCCTCTAGTTGCTTCATGTAAATTTGCTCTTCTAAATCACCATTTAAGAAAGCAATTTTCACATCCAACTGCTCTAACTCCAAATCCTTGATTGCCACTAAAGAGAACAAAACTCGAATGGAGGTATGCTTGACAACAGGAGAAAATACTTTATTAAAGTCCACACCCTGAACTTAACTATAACCCTTCGCCACAAGTCTTGCCTTATACCGAAGACTTTCTAGTCTTGAACCATCTACCTTCTTTTTGAAGACCCACTTGCAACCCACAATCTTCTTACCACTAGGTGGCTTCACAAGAGTCCAAGTGTGATTTCTTTCCAACGAATGAAGCTCTTCATTCATGACGGAAACCCAATCCGTTGCATTTTTGGAAGAAATAACTTCTTTGTAAGATGATGGTTCACTATATTCTACCTCTTCGACAGCTGCAAAACAATAAACAAAATCAACATATCTCACTGGTGTTCTAATTTCTCTTCTTTCACATTATCTTGCCATCAAATATGGTTGCTATTCAACTTCTTGTTCTTCCGGATGAGCATCTTCATGTGATATTGCTTCTTCTTCATCACTTTGTTAGACCGACACCTCAAACTCCACCTTTTTGTCAATCTTCTCATTCTCCATAATAGTCGGCTTGAGCATAACATCCTTAGATTTCAACATAGCCGACTCATCAAAAGTGACATCTCTTGAAATGAGAAATTTAGAAGATGCGGGACAGCACACCTTGTACCCCTTCACATTCATGGGATACCCAACAAAAACACCCTTCTTTGCTCTTGCCTCCAACTTCCCTTCATTTACATGAACATAAGCGGCACAACCAAACACCCTCAAGTTTTTATAATCAGCCGACTTACCCGACCATACTTCTTCGGGTGTTTTGCACTCTATGGAAGTGTTGGGAGATCGATTCACCAAATAGCACCCCGTGCTAATCGCTTCCGCCCAAAACTCCTTGCCAAGACCCGCATTGGAAAGCATGCAACAAGCCCTTTCAAGTAATGTACAATTCATTCTTTCCACAACTCCATTTTGTTGTGGAGTATTAACCACTGTTTTATGCCTAGCAATTCTTTCGGCTTTACAAAACTCATCAAATTGGTGATACAAAATTCTAAACCATTATCGGTCCTCAACCTCTTGATCTTCTTTCCAGTCTGATTTTCTAAGAGTGCCTTCCATTCCTTGAACACTTTAAAGGCCTCACTTTTCTCCTTCAAGAAATAAGCCCAAACCTTTCTTGAAAAATCATCAATGAAAGTAAGCATATAGCGAGAACCATTACCTTTTGATGGCACACAAGAAAGTCCCTAAAGATCCGAATGGATGTAATCCAACATTTCCTTGGTCCGGTGAATGGTCGTTGAGATGCTCAATCTCTTTTGCTTGCCAAATACACAATGCTCACAAAACTCGAAGCTACTTGTGCATTGACCACAAACAAGCCTCTCTTACTCAAAATGGTCACTCCCCACTCACTCATATGTCCCAACCTCATATGTCACAACTTCGTAACATCAACATCTGAGGTAGGATCCGAGCTCGCAACAGAGGCCGAGTCTGTGACTGTGGACCCTTGCAAGAAATAGAGATTTCCAACTCTCTTTCATCTCATAATGGTGAGAGCTCCCTTTGAAACACGAAGAACTCCACCATCACTTTGAAACTTACATCCCTTCTTTTTAAGAGACCCTAAAGAAATCAGGTTCTTACTCAAATCGGGTATATGTTTCACACCCGTCAACCTTCGTATCTTTCCATCATGGAATTTAATCTTCATTGAGCCCACACCTACAACCTTGCACAAATGATTATTTCCCATAAGAACCTTTTCTCTTGAAGGCTTATATGTCTCAAACTAATCCCTATTTGGAGTCATGTGTTGAGAAGCACCCGAGTCCATAATCCAAGCATTCTCATTATTGACAAAATTATCAACCACACAAAGAACGTCATATGTGTCATCATCCTTGGCCACATTGACCTCTTCCGAAGCAACACCTCCACGACCCTTTTGTTTATTCTGCAAAATAAAATAATTGGTCTTTATGTGTCCCTTCTTCTTACAATAATTGCATGTAAGATTCTTGTGCTTTGACTTTGACCTACTTCTGTTTCCCATCGGGATTTTGTCCTTAGACCTCCCCCGTTCGGCAACTAAACCAACACCTTGACTTTCTTTATCAACACTGGTTATCTCATTATCTAAGTGCAATTTGGCTTGTAGGTTACCTTTCACATCCTCAAGAGAAATTTTCTCTCTACCATAAATCATCACGTCCCTAAGCGACTTATATTGTGTAGGCAAAGAACACAACAACAAAAAAGCTTGATCCTCATCCTCTACCTTGACATCTAACTTTCCCAAATCATTCAAGATGGAGGTAAACTCCGCAATATGATCGAAAATAGATGTACCTTCGGCCATATGAAGAGTGTAGAGGTGTAGCTTCAACCGTAACCGATTTGTTAAAGACTTCTTCATATACATCTCCTCCAACTTCTTCCACAAACCCATAGCGGTTATTTTCGAGAGAACCTCTTAAAGTGTTGCATCACTTAAACACAACTGGATAGTGAAAAGAGCCTTATCATCCATTTCCTTTTACTTCTTATCCGTCATTTCCACATCAACTTCTCTACCATAGATGGCATCCTTAATGCCAAGGGTGGACAATATGGCGGCCATCCGCACTTGACAAAGTGCAAAACTCGTCTTCCCATCAAACCTTTCCATATCAAATTTAGACGACATTTTCATCCAAATACAAAGCCAAGAACCAACAATGAACACACCAAATCAAATGACATTGGAGTAGTGTGGCTGCGGAGGTAGCGGCGACGAGCGGCTGTTGACGGCGAGTGGCGGGCAGTGACGACGAGGAAGGATTTTTGACCTAAACCTAGAGTTGTGACGAGAAAGGATTTTTTACCAATTTGTTAAAATGACTCTATTTTCTCAATGGAAAAAGTGAGATACAAAGTGAATCTTTAAAACCCTAAACGCAAAAAGGGTAAAGTAGTAAATTTGGGTGAACATATAACACATCCAAACTACCTACTATCTTTCATTCTTCTTTCACTCGTTTATGTTTCCACTTTATAAATCTTAATCTTTATTCTGTTCCAAATTTTGATACCATTTGTTTTGTTATCTTTTCAATCCATATCGGAAAAATTGATAACATTTAAAACATAATTAAGCTAAACCAACTCCTTAATATAAAATATTTATTTTGACATTATATATCATTATTTGGTACATTAAAGCAATATATAACAAAAGACATTTTTTGTGATATATTTTTAAATAAATGATTCAATATAAATAAAATATTATATTTTATAATATTATTCATTAAATAAAATGCTATATTAATACGTAATTATTTAAAAGATATAATAAACAGCCTAAAATATCAAACAAATAATCAAATATAATTTAAAGTGGGTCTGATCAGTTATTTGAGAGGAACTATGTCAACCATCGCCGAAATATTAATGTCCCATGTTCCATTACCTGAAAAAATGACAAAGGAAAAACTAGAGTTTCATTTAAAAATATTACTAAGAATTTAGTACATGCGAATTCTTTTCATAAATAAACTTGCACTAATAAAAAAAATATGGATATAATATTTAATATGATATTACTTGCTTATAATATACTGGTGTTCTTACATATTCAAATAATATAATGGAATTATGTTATTAGACCATGATATGATAATCACTTATCAGACCAAAACACTTATAAATAGAGATTCATATACACTCAACCTCATACTTACTTAATATTCTTACAAGGGTATCAGAGAATCTTATGCAGGCAAATTTCCACTTGAAGCACAATTAGCAGAATCTTATGCAGGTGAATCTCCACTCGAAGCACAACTAGCAGAGCTTGGTAATATGTTTTTGAAGGTCTTTCAACTTGGGTCACATTTGAACTTTCCAAAAGTCAACCTTAGATCATCTCGAAAGGTTCTAGCTTGAGTCTCGATAAGAATATTTGGCGTCTACTTTGGGACTTGGATAAAAACTGTTCCCATACCGTAAGTCTTATGGTGTAGAATTATTACATCATTTGCGTAATTCTTAATTATATTCTAGCATAATTCTTGATTATATTCTACCGTTATTGTTGCTAGAATAGTATTGTAGAAAAATATGAATATGCTTTATGATTGCAGCTAGTCTGATTTTTCACATTAGAAATGAATTATTCTTGTTACTAGATATAGAATGTGGTAGTTTAGAGGTACATGTCTAGGAAAGACTTGGTATTTAAGCGTGTCGATTAATGTTGAGGTTGAACAAACTCGAGTTGAAGGTGATGGTGAAAATGTTTACTTAGTTGAAACAAGTTTGAATGATCAAACTCTAGATGGACATGTACCTCATCTTGATAATATAGTTTTTTATGACAATGTTGATGAATCATCTAGAGAAGAACTTGATGGTGATGAAGAAGATGGTAATCAAGATGGTGGAGATAATTCCATTGGAGGATTAGATGAAGGAGATTAAACTTAATAACATTTGTTTTTTTGTTATTTAATTATTATCTTATCGTTAGTATATTGTAAGAACTTATTTATTTTAATATCATGGAATTGGTATCATGAATGTTTATCTTTTTTATTAAATTTTTCAATGAAGTAGACTCGTCGAGTTTACAGAACCCTTACGAGAGTTTGTATACACTCTCGATAACCTTGTCCGAGATCACTCATAGTAAGGGCCTCCGTATATTATAATATTACTCGCTTATAATATATAGGTAAATCACCTACAAATCCAAATAATACAAATTATTCCACAATTGATTTCTATTATTAGGCTTATCATCCCATAATATGATAACCACCTATCAGGCCCAAACACCTAGAAATAGAGTCTTATCCTTCAGAGAGTACTCACTTAATATTCATCTCTATGATCTTACTGACTTGAGCATCAAAAATTTTTGTACAGGTGGATCTGCACTTGAAGCATGATCAACAAAGCTTAGTCAAATGCCTTTGAGGGTCTTTCAACTTAGTCACAGTTGAACTTTCCAAAAGTGAAAGATTTCAGCTCAGATCCCAATAAGAACAAAATCATTTTAAAATGAATCCCAATTAAACTAAGTCTACTTTAATAGTGTTTATAGTTGTAATTTGACTGGTTACCAAAAAGGAAAAAGAAAAACAAAGCACAAAATTTGATTCATTAAAAAAGATTTGACAAAGTTAAACTAATGTGACTACACAAAAGATATGGTTTCACACATCAATAGTTTGGGTAAAAGTTGTAACAATATATTATTACAATATTACTATCAAACTTATTCAACTTCTCCAAAATATATATATATATATATATGTATATTATAAAATATTAGAAATTATTCAAAATAAATTTATACATAATCATGTTTAGAGAAAGAAATAAATAAAAACACTTGTATATATTCTTTTACTCCTCAACCTATTCTTGCTGAGATGGTCTTCCTACATTCTATCTAACACACAATCATCATAATTGATAAATATATACAAATAAGAAAAAAAATAGAGTAAGTTAGAGTTGAAAAATATTCTTATAATTTTTTTCTACTATACACGGGCAAATATACATCTCAAAAATTAATCTCATTCATTCAAATATTTCACAAAATCAAGTGTCAAATTCAAGTTCAAATGGTTACCTCTCATATCATAACTCAAGATATCAACATAAAAAAACACTTAACTTTATTTTTGACTCCTACAGACTTAGAGATTTGCATGTCATACTACCTTTATTGAGTTCTAACAATAAAATAGCTACATATAGGAACTAATTCATTCATATGATAGGATAAATTCATTGTAACCTACTCTTTTCACACTGCAGACAAAGTCATAGGACCTCTTTTGAAAAATCAAATTTTCGTTCACGCATCGACTAATGATGCAACATCATACGATATAAGTGACAAACTGCAAAATTTCTAAAAGTGCAATTCAACCATCACAATTATTTTCTATTTTTCACAAGACATGTATAATATCATAAACAATAATAAAAATACTTAATTATTTTACTCACTTTAACCAAATTTAAAATAAGAAGAAAAGACAATTTAATTGGGTCTAAAGTTTTAAAGTTATACTAATATTTAACAACGTGTAATGATCTAGTCATCTATACTACAACATTTTTCACTTCAGGCAACAAGTGAAAAAGGTGGTCTAAGGTTAAAAAATCATGGCCTTAACTTTAGGCCATAGTTTGGCCACAATTTTGAAATTATGGTGTATTCAATCGTGGGCGTAGCTCACAAGACCCACAGTTTTGTCAAAAAGTGTGGCCTTAGCCTAACACAATAGGCCACGTATATTGTTCACCTGTTGTCTTTTCATCAAAGTTTAGGCCATATTTTTTTCATATTGTTGCCTTTTCTATAAACATTTAGGCCACACTTTGTTAGTCGTTTCCTTTTTATTTGAGCCACGATTATTTAAGTGTTTCATTTACGTTCATGCCACAATTATTCAATGTTGTAATAGAATTTAGACATTTTAAACAACACTTTTACAAATGTGGATTAATCCTTCATATCATATTTGTATATTTCTAAATAGATTATGAATACACTAAGCCACTAATTCATTTTCAACATTATTATTATAATATAAGAATACTTCAATAAAACTATAGAAGACAATTACATTATTTTTAGTAAATTGTAATTGAATATAACATTAATGATACTCGTAACATTTGGAGATGCAATTAAATGTGCATATAACAACTGAAAATATTAAAAACTATACTCCAATGTTGCCTAGCACACTTTGAAAATTTAATGTTGCCTAGCACACTTTGAAAATTTACAAAAAAATTATAACGTGTATAATAAAAGTATTTGGTTTATTTCTTCATTTTATGTTTTCTTCTCCAAATGAACTTGAACTTCACCCTGCAAAAAGGAAAAAAAAAAAAAAAAATCAACAAACTTAGTACATGATTTTCTTCCAATTTATGAAAGTTTGTATAAAATATTTCACGATCTTAGATGGTTCCAATGTATACCTCATAATCATCATCAAGAACATGAGTTGCAACAAAGGAACTTGGAACAACCGCACTACTTTCATTGTCTAATGCTCGTGCCATCATTTCTTCTATATCATTCTCATCCAAATCAATATTTTGCTTAAGCATGAATTTCATCACTTCCTTCAAACCTTCAAACTTCTTGATCATATCATTTCTTTCAATGACATGTTCTCTTTTTAGAGCATCAATTTTTTGATTTTTCTTCAATGTTGTGGGTGTCATAGTCCTTCCATAACAACAACTTCGTTTCCCAAACAATGACTCAAATGTTTTTTCTCCTGATGCACTTGAATTTTCAATGGAACTTTAAAGCTTAGACTATCAAAAAAATATCAAAGTTATGAACAAGTAAAAGGTATGAAGCTTTCAAAGATATTTCATAAGTACAAATAAACTTACAAAATTGCATCTAGTGTTTCTTCATCAATTGCTTTTCCATTTTTACCAAGACGACTTTGTCAAGTCTTAATAAATATTTCGGCTCTAGTAACTTCTTCTCCATCATATTTGTTAGCACTCTATTAATAAAAAAAATGAAAATTAATAGTAAAATATATAGTAATGATATATTATAAATTGAGACATAACCTAATAATACAATACCAGTTCAACTCGAACTCTGGCAAAGTTGATCGTTCCCAAACTAATGTTGAACAAACCATTTTGTAGAAAATGTTTTTTTTCATGTTCAACTACTAATTACAAGACCTTTGTGTGCTTGAGCTTGGAATCATAATTTCTAATATATTATGAACCAGAATATCGTCATGAACTAGAAGGATCATACCTTGATAGTATTATTTGTCCAATATCCTATCAATTTCTTGAAATGATCCTCAAGAATGGACTTTAGACAATGTTTCAATTGTTACTCCAACGTGAACTATTTCTCAAAATGCGTTCTCTTTACATAGTACTTATATCGTCTCCAGACATCATTTACACAACTAAAAACTGATTTCTCTCATTTCTCAGAGATAATGAATTTATCCTAAACAAAGCCACAAATAAACACATGTCATAAATATTTTATAATTCAATCAAAGATAAGAATTTTATTTAATTACCATATAATATTTTCATACTTGTTCCTTGGTTGAATATCTTCTAGTTCTCCCACATCAATAGTTAGAGTGTTCTTTTTATTTTTGACTCCAACTTCTAAATTAGACAAACTGGATTGTTCCTTAGCAGAACCATTGGGGTCTTAGTTGGCAACTCAATACTTGTTATCCCCAAGCTATGTCAATTGGCTCAAGAAGTGGGGAAGATGAACGAGCTATGCGTCTGTGTTAAGCTAAACTACAAGCTCTATCCTATTTATATTTAGGACTCTATGGAGATAAATATAATGTTAAGGAGACAAAATTACATCAAATAAATAAATATAAATTGAATAAATTTACAAATAATATCATACAACATTTAAAAAAGTTGACAATTATTTTGATAGTTAAAGTTATAGCTTTATCAAATTAACTTAAAAAATTTATAATTTTTTTGAAAACATATTGAATCAATTTCTGAGATGTCTAATATATACACTTATATGCACATATATGCACTTATATGCACAACTAGATTGATCATCATGTGTATAATAAGTATTTGAATTGCTATAACAGTGACTCCTAAAGACAAAAGTGAGTCAGCACAAACATTACTTAATATGAAATTGGGAGACTAATTAGGCAGAGAGCAAACGATAGTTAACTTATCAAATGTACTCTGGATGCCTTACAAACTGTTATAGAGAATTAGATAAGCATACTGGTATGTTTGGATGTAGGTTTCAGAACTGAACTGCAATGTTAACAATTGAACTATAATGTTAACATTTATTCATATCATATACAAAGCATGTAAAGGACTAATATAGAATGAATATTAACCAAAATCAAATGTTTTGGAAGTAAGAATAGACGAGACTATATAAAATTTAGGGCTTGTAATATACCTTTGTGATAGAAAAGACTATATAAAATTTAGCTATACTCAACTACCCCCGAGATCATCACTACAACTGAAAACAACAAAAAATAGTATCAATAATTTGAAATGTATCTTTCAAAAACAAAAGAATATGGGTCATACTGCATATATTAGATTTTAAAGATGAATATGATCAACCCCAATCAATATGTAAAATTTAAATTATTTCTTAATAGACCCTATAGAGCCATGATTTTGTTGAACATCACAAGTCCTCTTGTAATTTATTTGAAAACAAGTACTGGAGTCATCCTTACTTTGTAATTATTGCTTGATTCTAAAATATTAAACATTATGCCCTCATCTATATAAACAATCTGCAATTGTCTATATAAACATTTTGTAGAGCTTTAATGAGTAGCAAAGAATATGTGGCTATACATTTAACAATGAAAATTCCTATTCATCTTTTGAGTTGGAACAAATATACTTCTATAAATTTCTTGGTTCATAATGAAGATATTAAATTAATAGAGTATGGCCTAAGGACAAATATTTCTTTCAATAATTTTCAAATTCTGAACCATAATGGTTTAGAGGCTAATTTATGCTCCACGAAAGGATTTTGTGGCCAAATTATGTCAATATTAAACATTAATAATGAACAAATTTCTAACAAACCTAATAACTTACCCTGAAACATAAATTTTGTTCAAAAACACAAAAAACCCTAAATTATACATAAAAATTTGAACCAAGTTCGAAACAGAAGCCCTAAATTTAGTGGATGAAAGAATAGAAATTGAGAACACGACAGAAAGAGTGAGAAAGATCGAGATTAAGAGACTCACTAAAGACAACAGAGAGCGAGACAATGACTATAGGGAGAAGACGTAGGATGACAGACAATGGTAGGGACGAGGAGATGATGGTCAACCCGAGAGTGAGAGAGATGAGATGAAAATGTTGAGAGAATGAAGTAGGGGATGAGGTAGTGTAGATGGAGGATTTGTGGGAGTGAAATAAGGTAGATGAAAGGTTTGGCACTAGGAAGCGTAATTACTTTTAATTTCAATACCTTTAATATTTGATTTGTATAAGTGGAAAGTCTATTCTTTTTAATAGCATTTTTACCTTTAATGTTTTGGTTTTGCAATAGTAAATAATAGGTTACATTCAGAACACGTGGTTTATATTATAATTTAATAATTTTTTTTTTAATTTTAAGGTAGGACACACTTTTTGTAATGTGACATATTTTTTTTATAAAGTGCAGGAGAAATTTGTAACTTAAAATAACTTAAAATGCTCACAGTTCAAAATGTATGGCCTAATAATTATTGTAAAAATATAACCTTTTTCTACTTTTACATCACGATTATTTAGTTGTGACTAATAGAATGATGAATAACTATAACATCCTCATATCTCATAAAGTTAAGTTAATAAAAGAAAGGATTTTGAAGGTGTACCCTTATTAGATTTTGATAACGTTGAGAAATGATAGAACCGGGTGTTTTGGCAAAGGTCACGTCACTCAATTTATATGAGTGTGAGTTTGTATTTTTTTTTTTTTCAAAATTTTGAATATGAACTTTTGTACTCAAGTTAAACGAGTTTTACCATAGTCTGTGTGGAATAACTGTAACCTAAGTCTTCAACTCCAAATTGTCAAAGTCAATGCAATCTATGTTACTTCTATTAGTTGTGTATTATTTAATGAATTATTGAGTAGTTGATGTTATGTAAATAAATGCTAACAAATTTTAACATATTTTTTGGATGCAGACTTATGAGAATAAGTAGCAAATTTTGTTAAAGGAATATGGTTTGAAAAAATAGATCTTATTTAAAATATAATTCATATCAATATA
>Ga0209489_108428_pt1 | contig 14049 bp, 9 predicted proteins | sample SiratrowhiteBW_FD_187527 | JGI IMG/M metagenome (GOLD analysis project Ga0209489, IMG submission 187527) | Root nodule microbial communities of legume samples collected from California, USA - Siratro white BW (SPAdes) (version 2) | ecosystem: Host-associated > Plants > Roots > Nodule | place: USA... | reverse complement strand
CTCACAAACACATTTGGGCACTAATCTCTCTCTCTTAGAAAAACTTGAGTACTTTGTAAAATGATTTCGCACAACTTCTGTTTTTCTCACTGTTATGTTTCAAAAATGCGCGCCACCTTTTTATAGTTGTCTTTTAAATTTCAGTCGATTGTCAAACAGTCGACTGTTTTTCTCAATCGGTTAAAACAGTTGCTTAAAATACAAAAATCTGATTTTTGTGATTATATCAAAAACATTTGTTTAAATCAGCTTTTTAAATTGTTGGAGCTTATTAATGATTAACAAATGCACATCATGCTAAGTTGAATCATACTTGCCTCAACCACATTCCTAAGTTATAGACCAAACTTCAAATCTTCATGAATCTTCATGCATTTCACATATGATCATAGGTCTTGAACTTCTTCACACATGGTTGGCTTCATCAAATACAATTAGTTATCCACTGGTGCTAACACTGATTAATCTATTCTAGTAACTGAGGATAGAGCTAGGTATTTTAATTTAAGAATTTCAATGCTGAGGAGTTGAATGACTTTTATTTGCACTGGAAAAGATAATGTTAATATATGATTAAAAAGAGTGTATGTAAAAAAGAGTTACAATTCAATCCTAAGGACTTCATCAATACTGATTTTGTAATTTTTAATATTAATTATTTTGTTATTACCTTTATTAAATCATTCAAATTCAAATCCATCTTTATTATGTGTTTCTGTTCATAATACATTGATACGTATTTAATTTTTAATTATAAATTTCATTTCCTGTGAAGACGATATTTTACTTATTTTTTATATTATTTGAGGACTCAATATACTTGCTAAAAAGTCTAACAATAACCCTCAAATAACAAAGCATGATCATGTAATGATTCTAAAACGACTAAAAATATAGAAAAAAACAACAAAAATAAGAATATCCCAAAACCAATTTAATTGTTTTCACTTACTATAACTTAAATATACCATATTTTGGTACAATTCAAATCACACCTCTATCAACCAATTAAAATATAGTCTATCAACTTATTTACCGTAAATAAAAAAACTAACATAAAACAAATTATAGTCAATTAAGAATGATTTAATCCAGATCACCTATTAGTAACATTCAAAGGTTAAAAGAGAAACAATAAAAAAAATAGTTTAAAAAAATTATAAATTTTAAAAATAAATAACTAAATAATTAAAAAAAATTATATATTTAAACTTACCTTATAATTTTAATATTTATTTTTTATAAACATCCTTACTTGTCGCAACCGGGGTCGCTACCGGGACGGCGGTCCAAAAATAATTTCTTTTTTGAAAAATAATAGGGTCGCCATCATAATTTATTAAAGGAAAAACTATGAAAACCAAAAAAAGTCAGATAAGGCAAGTTTGCAAAACCGGATTTAGAGTCTGGGAATCGGTTACGTGTGGGGAAGGTACTAGCACCCTACAACGCCCGCCCTAAGGCCGTACCTTTAATTAAACAAGTAAAATAAAAGAGTGTGATTTTTAGAAATATTTATTTTTCCCAAAAAAACAGAAATAGAATGCAAATAACAACAAATAAAAATATATTTTTTTTTTGAATAGGGGACCTGACAAGGATTTGACCTCGCTCTTACGTATCTCTATACAGGATAGAAAATCAGGGTACACTTAGTTCTGTTCTTGGGTATTTGTGAGGGGCGTTTTCGTCGAGATGTGGTTCTTGTAGGGTTCGCTGAAGGGTTTCGAAGCTTGCATTTTTTCCGTGAGTGATATTTGGTTTGTGTATTTAGAAAGTGGGGTTAACATGGCATAGAAGGTGGGTTGGTTGATGATTATTGGAATGGAATGGAAAGGTGATAGAGGTTCATGATGGGATGTACAGTAGAGATGCAGGGCAAAAACACAACGCAGAAACATTGTGGAATTATGCGTTCATGGAGATGCATGTTGATGAAATAGGAATAATTGTGAGTGCTTTTTATTTTATGCCATGAATGAATGTACAAGCAAAAAGGAAAAAAATATACCTGGTGCCTAGTCTTTTCTTTGTCAGCGTGCTTTTTTTCTTTTCTCTCTTCTCAATATTCTCTCTCGTTCTCTTTTTTTTTTCACAAAAAAATCTCCGTCCTTTTCTTTTTCTTCCTTTGACTAATATATCTCTTTTTCTTTTTCATATTATTTTAATTGATATTTTTTTTAAATGGCAGTAGTTCAGTTCAGGGAGTTACCACTCTTTAACTCATTCATATTTACTATTTTTAATTGTTTTAAAACTAATATTAAAGATGAATCTACCCAGGAATGAGACTTAAATCATTTTTCAACGGTAATAATCCATTATTTATTATTAATTTTATTTTTTTATTTAAGTGGAGAACGTGGGTTGTTATCTGCGGTTTCAAAATTATTATTTGCAAATATTTCTCTTTTTTTTTGTTTTTTAAAAACAAATACGTGGAGTTAGGGAGTGAGAACATTGGGTCTACTGCCATTGACTTATTCTTTTTATTATTATTTTTATTATTTATTTATTATCTTAAAGGTGCAAATCAAGTAAGCAGTTTGAAAGCAGTTTTTTCTTCTTTTTTTTATTATTTATTTTCCTTTTTTAATATATATATATATATTTATTTATTTAATCATTAATTATTTAATATTTAATATTATTATTTTTTATTTTCGTTTTTTAATCATTATTATTTTTAATTATTATCTTTTAATTATCACATTTTTTAGTTTTCTCTTAATGGAAAAAATTCAATATATTTTTAATTACTATTTTTTTTCTTTCAACAAATTTTTAATAGACTGATCTTATTATTTTTTTTATGAATTTTATTTTAAAACTTTATTCATAGAATATAATGGACCAAAGCCTCTCTTTTTTTATTTAAATGACAAAGTATAATAAAGCTAAATAACACGCACTTTTATTTCAATTTTTATATTGTTTTATAATCTGAAATAATTTATTTGTCGGGACGAAATTGGGTGTTCACATTACTAAACCAGAAGAAACAGATCTTAATATAGAGAGAATATAATATGCAATATTAAATAATCAATTAAATTTAAATATGGCAAATAAATATGTAATTTTACATGTTTACTCTCTCTTTTACGCAAATATAAAAATTTTATTTGACATTAACTAATCTCCTCTCACGAGATTGACTTGTTTTTGTTGTGCATTTATTTAGATAACATTTTCTAGGTATAGTTTACAACACATTTATCACACAATGAGAAATCTACAGTATCATGTCTCTCTCAAAACAAAAATGCATATACACATTAACATCAATAGTTATTAATGATTCACATGGATTGCTTCCCCTTTAACGAAGCCTACTCACATGATTATTGTACTTTTACAAATACAATTAATCCTCACCACTTAATTTCCCTTGCAATGAACTGTGCATAAACTAATTTTATTTTTTAAAAAATATTATTTTTCTTTCTTAGTTCATTTTTCTTGTTGGAGAAGTGTTTGCCGAAAAAAGTACTCAAACCCGATTCCAACATAATGAATGTAAAGCGTTTCTTATAAATGGATGGAGAACTTTTGAGTTTGCACAATGTGTTTGGCTGTTTATGCAGTAACTTCAAAATCTTAGCCTCCCTTGGGGTTTTTCAGAGTCAGCCTTTGAAATATATTTTCATCTTTAATTCTAATTTTGATCGGTTGAATTTTTATTTTATTTTTTGTTTTGTCTCTAATTTGAACCAAATTAAATTGATCACATTCATTCAGCTAGTTCGGATTAATTGAATTTATTAAAACAATAAAAATAAAATTGAAAAGTGATAAAAAGGAAATTGATGTTGAAGTAATGCAAACTGGTGATATTTTTCTGCCTCAGTCTCAACGAAGTATACTAAATTATTATCGTTAAATTATTTATTATTATTAATATTCTAGTTATTATTGTTATTATTAGTGTTAAATCTATCCGATAGATAAAAGCTAAAAACACAACTAAAATGCCAAACACTTTCCTTATATTGATATGATTTTAGTTTAAAAAAAGAAATTATTGTTGAATTAAGAAATGATTTCGCATGCTACTTGTTCAACATTCTTGATATAATTGTGCTCCAGATATTTTTTTTACTGTTACCGCAAAAAGCAAACTAGGATAAAATCAATGATGAAAAAGTTAAATAATGTTTTAATTAATAAGAAAAAAGTTAAAAAATAGTTAATAAATGAGTCTGGTATTCAACAATTTAGTAAAGAGTCATATTTCTAGTAAAGAAATAAATAATAATGGTCACTATAGCTTCTGTAACTTTAAAAGAGGAGTTTGAAAACTTTTTTCAAGTTATAACCTCAATACAAGGATGAGGCAAAACTAACTTAGAAGGAGAATCATTTCTGTCAAATCCATATATTTAAAACATAGATATCTATCATCCAAAGAGACCAATAATGTGGGAAATAGTCTCCCAACAACAATTAAATAAGAAGAATATTATAAAAAGAAGAAAACAAAATCTACCAACTATATTAAGGACATATATGAAAAGAAGAGATAATTTTAGATAACAAATAATATTAAAGGTTTGTTGGTCATTCTTGCCTTTTGTATGAGTTTGTATGTATATAAAGGGAAAGTCTACTTTAAAGAGAGCAGTAAAGCAATTTAGAATGTGGTTTGGAGTTATATGTACTGTAAAATGTTCTCTGAAAAATAAAAGTTTCCAATTACGCTTCAATCTCTTGTAATATTTTTTTTATCATATGTTAGTTTTACAAAATGATTTCCCATTATCTGATATACTACTTGTTCTACATTGTCAATATTGATATGATTGTGTCGATAATCACAAGATGAGTGGTCCAAATTTCCAAAAAAAAAACACAAGACAAAAATCAATGGTGAAAAAGTTCAATAATGCTTTAATACACAAATTAGCAAAGAGTCATTATTTCTAGTAGAAAAATAAAGAATACTGACAAATATAGCTTCTGTAACTTTAAAAGAAGAGTTTGGCAAGACTTTTGAAGTTGCAACCTCAACACAGGGATGATCAGGCAAAGCTAGCATAAAAGGAGAGTCAATTCTATCAAATCCATATCTTCAAAATATAGATATGTATTATTGAGATGGACTAATAAAAAATGTCGGCAATAAACTCCCAACAGTAATTAAATAAAAAAATTATAAAAAAAAAAAAAGAAAAAAAAAAGAATCTACCGACAATATTAAGGACATATTCAAAGAAAAGAAATAGTTTTAGATAACAAAGAACATTAAAGGTTTTGTCGGTCATTCTGGTCTTCTGTATGAGTTTCTATGTGTATATAAGGAAAGTCTCATTTGAAAAGAACCAAAGCAATTTAGGGTGTGTTTTCAGAGTTATATGTCTTGTACAATGTTCTTTGAGAAATAAAAGTTTTCAATTTTGCTTCAATCTCTTGTAAGATTTATTGTCATATTTTAATTATAGGAAATGATTTTGCATTATTTAATATGCTACTTGTTCTACATTTTCAACATTGATATAATTGTGCCCGTAATGACAAGATGAGTGTTCCAATTTTTTTTTTACTATTATTGCAAAAAAAAAACCAACACAAAATCAATGGTGAAAAAGTTAAATAATGCTTTAATCAATAAGGAAAAAAATTGAAGAATAGTTAGTGAACGAATTTGTTACTCAACAACTTAGTAAAGAGTAATTATTTCTAGTAGAAAAACCAAGAATAATGGCCATTATAGCTTTCTTAATTTTAAAACAGGAGTTTGACAATACTTTTCAAGTTATAAACTCAATATAAGGATCAGGCAAAGCCAATTCAGAAGGAGAGTCATCTCTATCAAATCCAAATCTTCAAAATATAGATATGTATTATTGAGATGGACCAATAGAAAATGTGGGCAATAATCTCCCAACAACAATTAAATAAGAAGAATCTTGCAAAAAGAAGAAAAAAATCTACAACAATATTAACGACATATATGAAGAAAAGAGATAGTTTTAGATAACAAATAATATTAAAGGTTTGTTGGTTATTTCGGGTATGGGTTTGTATGTGTATATAGAGAAAGTCTAGCTTGAAGAGAGTAGCAGAGCAATCTAGAGTGTGTTTTGTAATTATATGTCTTGTAAAATGTTCTATGAGAAATAAAAGTTCTCAATTACACTTCAATCTCTTGCAATATTTCTTGTCATATTTTAGTTCTACAAAATTATTTCCCATTATTTGATATACTACTTGTTTTACATTTTCAACATGGATATGATTGCCTCAATAATCACAAGATGAGTGGTCTAAATATTTGTCTTGCGAAAAAAACACAACAGGATAAAAATTAATGGTGAAAAAGTTCAATATGCTTTAATCAATAAGAAAAATTAAAGAATTAAAAAATAATAATTCTTCTGTTGAAGAGTCTATTACTCAACAAATTATTAAAGAATCATTATTTCTAGTAGAAAAACAAAGAATATTGACCAATATAGCTTATGCAACTTTAAAAGTGGAGTTTGTCAAGATTTTTCAAGTGGCATAGTCAACACAAGGATGATTGGCAAAGCCAGCTCAGAAGGAAAGTCATTTATGTCAAATTCATATCTTCAAAATATAGATATGTATTATTGAGATGGACTAATAAAAAATGTAGGGAATAAACTCCCAACAATAATTAAATAAGAAGAATTATTCAAAAAAGGAAAAAAAATATTAAGGACATATTCGAAGAAAAGAGATGGTTTAGATAACAAAGAACATTAAAGGTTTTTCGGTCATTCTGACCTTTTTTATGAGTTTCTATTTGTATAAGTCTCATTTAAAGAGAGAATCAAAGCAATTTATAGTGTGTTTTTGGAGTTATATGTCTTGTAAAATGTTCTATGAGAAATAAAAGTTCTCAATTTTGCTTCAATCTCTTATAAGATTTATTGTCTTATTTTACAAAATGATTTCGTATTATCTGATATGCTACTTGTTTTACATTTTTCAATATTGATATGATTGTGCTAGTAATGATAAGATGAGTGGTCTAAATATTTTTTTACTGTTATTGCAAAAAGTAAACCAACATAAAATTAATGGTGAAAAAGTTGAATAATGCATTAATCAATAAGGAAAAAAATGAAGAATAGTTAGTGAATAAGTTTGTTATTCAACAACTTAGTAAAGAGTCATTATTTCTAGTAGAAAAACAAAGAATAATGGCACTATAACTTATGTAACTTTAAAAGAGGAGTTTGACAAGACTTTTCAAGTTGTAACATCAACACAAGGACCAGGCAAAGCTAGCTTCCAAGGAGAGTCATCTCTATCAAATCCATATCTTCAAAATATGGATATGTATTATTGAGATGAACCAATAAAAAATGTGGGGAATAATTTGCCAACAACAATTAAATAAGAAGAATCTTTCCAAAAGAGGAAAAAAAGAATCAACCAACAATATTAAGGACATATCTAAAGAAAAAAAATATAGTTTTAGATAACAAATAATATTAAATGTTTGTTGGTCATTCTGGCCTTTTGTATGGATTTATATGTGTATATAGGAAAAATCTAGTTTGAAGAGAGCAACAAACCAATTTAGAGTGCATTTTGGAATTATATGTCTTGTAAAAATATTCTCGGAGAAATAAAAGTTCTCAATTACGCTTCAATCTCTTGTAATATTTTTTTGTCATATTTTAGTTCTACAAATTGATTTTCGATTATATGATATCCTACTTGTTCTACATTTTCAATATTGAATGATTGTGTTGATAATCACTAGATAAGTGGTCCAAATATTTTTCTTGTTGTGATTGCAAAAAGCACAACAAGATGAAAATCAATGGTGAAAAAGTTCAATAATGCTTTAATCAATAAGAAAAAAAATATTAAAGAAATTAGAGAATAATAATTCTTTTTTTTTAAAAGTCTGTTACTCATCAACTTAGTAAAGAATCATCATCTCTAGTAAAAAACAAAGAATATTGGCCAATATAGTTTTTACAACTTTAAAAGAGGAGTTTGACAAGGCTTTTTTAGTTGCAATATCTACATAAGGATGATCAGGCAAAGCCAGCTCAAAAGGAGAGTCATTTCTGTCAAATCCATATCTTCAAAACATAAATAAAAATATGTATTATTGAGATGGACCAATAAAAAATGTTTGCAATAAACTCATAACAGTAATTAAATAAGAAGAATATTTAAAAAAAAAGAATTCACCAACAATATTAACAATATTAAGGTCGTCCAGAAGAAAATAGATAGTTTTAGATAACAAAGAATATTCAAAATTTTTTTGATCATTATGACATTTTGTATGAGTTTCTATGTGTATATATGTAAAGTCTCATTTGAAGAGACCACCAAAACAATTTAAAGTGTGTTTTTGAAGTTATATGTTTTGTAAAATGTTTTATGAAAAAAAAAAGTTTTCAATTTCGTTTTAATCTCTTGTAAGATTTCTTGTGATATTTTAATTCTATAAAATGATTTTCCATTATCTAATATGCTACTTGTTCTATATTTTTAATATTTATATAATTGTACCGGTAATCACAAGATGAGTGGTCTAAATATTTTTTTTATTGCGAAAAGCACAACAATAATAATTCTTGTAGTTTGTTACTTAACAACTTAGTAAAGAGTTATTATTTGTAGGAGAAAAACAAAAAATAGGTCACTACATTATTTCTAGTAAAAGAACTATTATATTTATCAGGGTCTTGGGAATATTTTTAGATGTTTGTTTAAAAAATGGAGAAAATCACCATTTTGGGTGAGAACAAGGGGAGTAGAAATTGCTAATTAATAGCAACACCTAGACAGATAGTTTTCCACATTCCATGGTTTGATTATTCCTCTATAGTTTAAGTTTAATAATAATAAAAAAAGAGTTTGGGTGTGGAAAGTCATGAATTGAAATGCATTATTGTTGGTGGTGGGTATTTATTGTTATTGTTTGATTAATGAGAAGACCGTCACCGTAAAGTAAAATGTAGCAACCCTAATGGCATGAACTTGCCACAAAATTCTGGTGATCTATTTGAAAACACTTCTTTCCTACATATACCATAGTCCCATGCTTTAATATTAATACTAGTCAATCAAAACTACATAAGACTCACCTAAGTATTAAATGCATTGTCATGTCTTTCTCTATATTGCATATATTATGGTTGAACAAAGACACTTCGTAGGCCTGCACTCTCATCACACATCGCTGTCTACAGCTGTGTTATTCATAACAAAGAAATTGAACCCTTTTGCTTCCGACTGGTTGAAAATCTGAACCTGCTAGCTGCCACAAGCACAATATTTGAAATTTAGAACTTCTCCAACCCAGCTTCACAATCTTTGCATAGGCACTTCATTGTTATGTAATATTTATGAATATTCATTTTTTTTATTTCAATCATAAAATTAAACTTAAATTCTTAACATAAATTGTCCTACAATTAATCCCATAATATCTTTTCTATTAAAAATTAAATATTATCTCATATATTTCTTATAAGTACATTACTATTTATCTCTTACAAAAGGAATTGTAAAAAGAACCCTAAGAAGTATTTTTCTTTTATCACCTCCTTTTCACTGATCCTCTCACTTTTATTTTATCTCCCTCCTCATTTATGTTCCTACCTACTTTAAAGAACTAGTTCTGGGTAGCCATGTCAATCCTGTCCAATAGTGCAAATGAGAATATTAGTTTAAGAATATAAAAAATTCGTTAGACATAGAAATATATGGAAAGCAAATACAACAGACATGCAAATTAGTTCCTCGTAGTGTATTTAGATGGATATGTTTTATAGGATAGTTCTTTTCTATAAATTTTTTGAAATGTTTTATAATAAAGATGTGTTGTTTTGATAAGAATTTAATAGAAATTAAAAATAACTTAATTTTTTATATTCTTTTTTATTTTACGTTTATGTTTCTTTTCTCCAGCCTTTTTTTTTTTTTTTTTTTTTTATATTTTTTTTTTTTTTTTTTATTTTTTTTTTTTTTTTTTTTTTTTTATATTTTTTTTTTTTTTTCATTTCATTCGATCTTTCTTTTTCATTCAATCTTTATTTATATATTGTTTATTCGATTATTTTAAAATATCATTGGTTGTTTTGAAATCAGGATGGCGTGTCATTTAACATTTCTCTTCAAACTCAATATGCATTAATATGAAATATTGAGAATTTGGCAGTGAATAAATAAAAATGTTTGATAGAGTGAGATTTTGTAAATAAATAAACAATGTGCATAGATGAATAAATGAAGAACAACGTGATGGATCCATGTTGAAGATGATGGTGAATGAAATCTCAGTCAATTTTCAATTTTAATATGCTTAGTATGTTTACTGAAATACTAAATTATAAACAATTTGAATAATATTCTTATTGTCACAATACATTATTATACATAATAATGGTTGGTTTAAAAATAGAAACACGTGTTATAAAAAAGCCAACACAGTGTAGAGTTTCCAAGAAAAAAAAAACTTATAGTAGATTTTTACGACTAATAAGATTACTAACCTAATCAACATCAGAATAAGCATACAATTTAAAAAAAAAAATAACTAAGAAAAAAGATTTTAAAACCGTAAAAATGCAGAGACTACTACTTAAAACACTTTAGAAGCATATGCAACTTCAATCCCAAAAGAAATAACGAGAGACAAAATTTTTCACTTCAAACTATTTTGTTAATTGTAACTTTAACTCTACAATCTCATATATATTATCTTTATTTGTTATCATGTTGTCAAAAAGAGAAAAATATGACCATAAGATGTAATATTTTGAACTAAAGAAAAATTACAATCACTGGAACAAAATTTAAGAGATGTAATAAATGTGGAAAACTTCTCAAATCAAATCCAAGAACTTGTTTAAGACTATAGAGAGAGTCTTTCTTAACTCACACCTCTTTTAAATTATGAGAAACACGTGGATAAGACGTATGTAAACTTCTCTTAGATCATCATTTAAGAAAATACTTTTAACACTCATATGAAAAATATCTCACTAATGAATAAAGGCAATAATAATAATAAGAATTTATCTTAGCAACCAGGAGAAATTTTTTTTATAATCAAGGCCATATTTCATATAAAATTCTTTAGCAACTAAACAAGCTTTATAACACTCAATAGACCGTTTAATTTTATTTTAATCTTTTAAATCCAGTGGGAGCTAATGACTTATTCTCCTAGAAGAAGAGATATTGAGTTCAAAGTAGTTGTTCTATATAAATCAAAAAGTTCCTCTTGCATAGTCTTTTGTCGAAGTGGATTAAGGATATAGAAGGAGAACTTAAACAAATTATGAATTATAAGGAAAGGAAGAAGAATAAAAAATAAATACACAAAATCTAGTAAGTGGATGGACTTATGAATACATGAGGATAATGAGGAGGTGGAGGATCAAGAATCATATGAGATTCTTAGGAAGTCATAGGGATGTTTGAGCTTTAGTAGTACAAATATCATCCCTACAATTCTCAATTTCAAGATTGCTTACAACATTCTCAATTATAATTTAAGTTTTTTTTGTAGTGTTTGGAAAAGTATTAATACAAATAAGATCCGACCTTGTGGGGCTTTGAGAGTTAGACAAATTTGAATAATGAAATGTGTTCAAAGAAAATAATATGGTGAGAAATATGGAGTTTGTAGTTGATAGGATCATAACAACAATAACCCTTTCGAGTATTTTATAATAACGAAAAATACATATTGCAAAACACGAGGACAAAATACATAAATGAGAAACAAAACAGGTGGAACAAGAAACTTTTAAGCATACAACTTTTGAAAAGGAGACATATCTTAGATAAGAGAAGATGAAATTCAATTAATAACAATGACAATAATAAGATAACATCACCTAAAAATTCATGAGAAACTGAAAAAGAGAATAGAAGAAAACAAGTAGTTATAACGATGATTTCTTTCAACAATTTTGTTAAAAATATCAATACAATAACTTTGATGATTGATACTATTACGGACAAATAATTCATAAAATTTATTAGAGACGTACTTATCTAAATTATATTATTCAAAACATTCACAATAAAAAAAACATCAGTTACAAATAAAAAGATTTTTACTGATAAATTTTAACATCAGAAAATTTGAAAATTAAATTACCAACAGATTTATTAACGAATATATATCATAATTTGTTAATTTATCTTTAAACAAATTTGAATATCTAAAACGAAAATATCCTCGATCAAAATATCTGGAGTTAAGAAAAATACTTCAGAGACGCCTTAAAGCTGCCGGACTGCAATCAAAAACTTCATATTTAACACTTTATAAAAGTATTAATTTTCTTAGTATTGATTATAAAAATTCTATACCTTCTTTTATTATAAAGTTAAAGTTAGATAATTAAGAAGAAAGAAATAATGAGGAGAACTGGATCAATATAAAGACAAGCTGAAGTAACCATAACATAGACATGTCAAGAGAAACTCTTAGAATAGCAGAATTTTTTTTGGCTTCTCCTTTGTGAGCATGAGGTGAATAATCTGTTTATTTGATTTTAACAAATTTAATGCAACTTTAGTTTTTCCATAATCACATTACAATAAAGTAGAATTTTAACTAAACAATAAGAGCAGACATTAATTCAGTTATAACTGATTTGACAGTAAACATAGACTCACATCTTTCATCTTTTACATGTAGTAAATATAAATATATCAGATGGAATTCAAATATTATAAAACTTGGAGTTAGTGACTGAGAAGGGAAAAAAATGAATGGAAGAATAGCGTTTAATTCGTTCTTCAGTGTAACACTAATACATATTTTAGTTTCCTTTAATTAAAATATATAACCATAAATGTGGGCTCTAAGAAAAAGGTTCTTATTAAATGTGGGCTCTAAGAAAAAAATGAATGAAAAAAACAAATTAAATTGATTCTGTGGGCTCTAAGAAAAATAAAAACTTGGCAACTACTACAAGAATAAGAACCTTTCATATTTGACATTATGCTTATTATTTGTGAAATATGCTTCATTCAAATGCTACAATCTATAATTTTTGTTGTAATAATGAAAAAAAAAATTAAATACTGTCACAGATTCATATTCTATTTTCTGTTTACTAAAACTAATTTTAGTTTGAAATTCTAACTATAAAATATTTTTAATATTTTTTGTTTATTCAATGTGAAACTATTGAAATTTCTGTTTATTCAATAGTTTGATCAAATTCCTTCTAATTTTTTTTCTTACAACAGGTAAACAGAAGTTTTATTATTTTAAAAATTACAATTTGGATTTTATTTATTTAATATGATAAAGAATTATTTTTTTAGTAAAAATAGCATCTCACTCTTTTCTTCTTGTAGAACTTGTATAAATATTTTTTTAATTATTCTAAGAATCATAATCATAAATATTTATGATTTTTTATTTTCTCTAAGATGTCAGTTCATAGTATATTTGGAATACAACTAAGGAATGAACTCGAATTTGTACGTGAACAGTGGTTCGAATTTCATGGACTCATGGCCCAATTTAAACTAGCTCTATATTTCTAGGACTGCATGCCCAGACCCAAAAGAAGAAAAAGAAATTGGGCTTAAAAAATAAACAGACCTTTCATGTTTGTGGGAATAAATTTATAAAAGATTTCAAATTTTTTAAATTACACAGAACTTTATAAGAAGGGTTTGATTTTGGAGACAATTTTGAGAAATTCAGAATGGCAGTGTATTCTGACATACTGGGATCTAATTTAAAGATATAGGTTCTTATATAAAATCAGGTACATATCCATGACAAACAGCGTTTATAGAATAATTGAATAGAATAATTGAATAGGAGAGAATCTCACTTTGAAACTCAAACTATGTTTTTAACAAAAGAATTAATTACAGGAAATCTATTACAACAATTATAGATAACTGAAAATAACATTCGTACAACAAAAACGAAAAGGAATAGTAAGAAATATCACAACATTCAAATACCCATATAATTATAAATTTTTTAAAGAATTCAATTGTGCCCATAGATGATGTTTTTTTTTTTTTTTTTTTTTAGGGTTTTTTTTTTTTTTTTTTTTTTTT
>Ga0209489_108424_pt1 | contig 14069 bp, 10 predicted proteins | sample SiratrowhiteBW_FD_187527 | JGI IMG/M metagenome (GOLD analysis project Ga0209489, IMG submission 187527) | Root nodule microbial communities of legume samples collected from California, USA - Siratro white BW (SPAdes) (version 2) | ecosystem: Host-associated > Plants > Roots > Nodule | place... | reverse complement strand
TTTACAAACACTGCACCCTGCAGCAACCCACTGCTCACCGCAGTAATCCCTGCTGAACCTACAACAGATCAAGAAACCACACAGAACCCACTGTGCGTTTCAAGAAACACCCTTGCTGAACCCTACAACAAGTCACTGTTATACAGAATCCACTGTATAACCAATACATGTATAATTAAGAAAGTTTACATGTACAAAATTTGTCTTTTATTCGTAGCTACACTTAGAGTTAGGGATTCAATTGTAAGTGTAGGTCCCACATTAGTCTCATTCAGTATTGTTCTAACAAGTTCCTCCAAAGACCGATTTTTCCTTTCTACAACTTCATTCTGTTGTGGAGTTCTTGGTGCTGAGAACTTGTGTTTAATACCAAGTTTACTGCAGAATCTGTCAAACTTCTCATTCTGAAATTCTCCTCTATGATCCGATTTAATGGAAGAAATACTGCAGTCCTTCTCATTCTGAATAACTTTGACAATTCTTTTAAAAGCAAGATAAGTTTCATCCTTGGTAAAAATGAAAAATGTCCAAGTAAATCGTGAATAGTCATAAACTGTAACAAGACCATACTAATTTCCTCCTAGGCTCATAGTTCTAGAGGGCCCAAATAAATCCATGTGAAGTAGCTCAAGTGGTCTTGAAGTAGAAATAACATTTAAGGGTTTGAAAGTGCTTTTTGTTTGTTTACCCTTTTGGCATGCTTCACACAGTTTGTCCCTTTCAAACTTGAGCTTAGGCAATGCAATTACTAGCTCTTTTGATGCAATCCTATTGAGATGATGCATATGAATATGAGCTAATCTTCTATGCCACAACCAAGATTCATCATTCCTAGTAAGCAAACATTTCATGCTAGATCTTATGCAAGAAACATTAAGCATATATACATTATTTACCCTTTTACCTACTAGGACAGTTTCACTGGATTTTGAATCAGCTACGAAGGTAGTAAAACAAAAAAATAAGATTTATAAAATACACCTCTCACTATTAATAGAAGGAATCAATTTTGAATGCTTCAGTTTGAGGCCACTTAAACTTTAAACTAAAATATTGCAGCCCACACTACCTAGCAAAAACTTTTCCAACGCCCTTCTTTTTATTGAAGAACCTAATGTAATAATATTTTTAAAAGAGGGTGATCAAGTTTATTTCTTCTTTTAAGATGTCATTGTAAAATAAGTTTTGGCCAAGTTCAAGAGGGGGGTGAATTGAACACCTTTAAAAATTTTCGCAAATGTATTTTTCAATGTGAGGAATGAAAAATCTTTAAAGAAACTATTCAAGATGATAAAAAAATGTAATCAACAAAGGTACAAAACTAATTCCAGAATAATAGCAATCACACAGAATCAGTAAATTGAAGACCGAGTTTAATTATGGAAAACCAGTAGATTGTTAAGGCAATTCTGGAAAAATAGTGTACAGTAAAACCAATTGTTTAAAGATTAATTCAAGAAATTACAGAATTCGAGCAACTCCAAGTTAGCAATGAATTACTGATTCAAGAACCTATTATTAAACAAAACAGACTTTGCTTAATATCAGAAATTGTTTTTAACCACTAATTGTGGAAAGTCAACTTTTCTGTAAAAACATATTGATGAACAGAAAACCAAGTGAATTAGAAAATTGTTTGTTTTAGAAAATAATCGAATAAAATGTTTATAGATGTAATTTATGATTTCAGAGATACTCAAATATTAATCAAAACCAATCAATTAAATCAGTTAATGAGTTTTTATCAGATTCTGAAAAATCAAGAAGATTAACAAGAATTGTAAAGAGTTGAGCAAGAAATAGCAAGAACACACAAATTTATCCTAGTTCACCCTTCCTCAAGGGCTACGTCCAGTCCCTTACTCTACAGTAAGGATTTCCAATATAAAAGATCAAACCAGATCAGTTTATAGAAATTCAGTCACTTGCAACCCGCAAGAATACACTGCTCCCCGCAGCAAACCCTCTACTGAAACCTACAACAGAACCTGAAACTATACAAACTCCACTGTATATTCCAGAATACCCCTTACTGATCCCCCAACAAGTTACATTCTGTACAGAACCCACTGTACAAACAGAATTACCACGCCAGGTAATTCACACCAGAATAAAATCTAGTACAATGAAAGAATTATCACAAACTCAGCAAAACAAGCACTTCTATATAAAAGATTACAAAAGTAATGAAGAAAGGGTATAAAAGGCTTAGTTTGATGATCAAATCAGTGATGAAACTGTCCCAGTCAATTCAAAGCTCCAACAATATTCAAAAAATAGTTCTTGATGACAGATTTTGAATGATCTTGATCACTAAACAAGAAGGCTATTTTCTCTCTTTGAAAACTCAATGTTCTTACTTAGAAAATGTTTTGTATGATTTTCGTATCTGTTTTAAAAAATGAGCCAACTATTTATAGACAACTGTCTTAAAATTCAATTGATTGTTTTGTCAAAAAGTCGATTGTTTTTCTCAACTTAGTTAAAATAGTTATTCAAAACTCAAGTTCTGATTTTAATGATTTCTCAAATCCTTTGTTAAATCAGAAACACTTATGAAGCTTATCCTTGATTAAGATTGAATACATCACTGATTTGAACTCATACTTGACACACAACACACAATCCTAAGTTCTAGACCGAGTTCCTCCAATCTTCAAGCAAACTTCATGCAGTCCACATCACAAGGTCTTGAACTTCATCACATGGTTGGCTATATCAAATCTTCACAGCAACTCACTGGTGCTAACAAATTTCCCAGACAGAGGTATTCCTTTTTACTTTATATTATGGATCAGAGATTATGTGCTTGATGTTTTTGTCTCAAGCGGATATTTACCAAAAATGCAACATTTTTGGCTTTTGGAAAACTATTTTTTATTTACAGTTTCGATCATTACCTTTTAATCTGGCTCAAATTAATATTCAATTTAATATACGTTATAATATGACATGGATATTAGGTACGTTTGTTATATATACACTTGATCACAGCTATGGATTTTCATGTAAGCTGAAGTCGAGATGGCTTTGGTTAGAAAGAAAACTGACGTCATACAAGACCTTATTGCTGAAAAAGAAAATTGGCAGATTGTAGTTCGAGTTATACGGTTGTGATTCATTTCTGATTTTAACAGACCAAATTTTTCGTTCTCAATGGAATTGGTCCTACAAGACGAATTGGTACTGTGTTGTCATTTGTTCTCCTCACAAACTTTGTTTAAACCTTTTTTCTTTATTTGAACGCCATTTATGCAGGGTAATAGTATCCATGGTTCAATCCGGAGGACTCTCATATGTAAAATAAGGTTTAGACCGAGTTCAAGAGGGGGGTGAATTGAACTTTCAAAATATTTTCGCAAATCTGATTTGTTCTTGAAGTAGAGAATGAAAATTCTTAATTTAATCAATTAAGTCATGTAAATTTGGACTGTCCAGTAAACAATCAATTGTGCACAACGGAAATTATTGAATATAAACCCAGAAAAACAGTTTCAGTGTAGAAATGTTTTAACCTAGATTCAATATGATTAAACACAATCCAGCAGATTAGAAACAACCCAGAAACACAGTTGATTCAGATATATGAAAACATATGTTCAGAATATATTCAACTATATGATCAGATTTTAATCTAGTCAATTTAAATGCTGGTAGCAGTTGAATAAAAGAAATCAAGAAGAGTAGGGAGGAAAGCAAGAACACCGAATTTTTATCCTGGTTCACCCTTCCACAAGGGCTATGTCCAGTCTTTTGCAAACTAGCAAAGATTTCCACTAAACAGATTGCAAGATCAGTTTACAACCCTTAGTCCCAGCAAGTTACAAACTGCTCCCAGCAGTAAACCCACACCTCACTGAACCCCTCAGCTAGTGTGTACAGTGCAGAACAACACTTGTAGTCTGCAAGCAGCACTGCTCCCTACAACACTCACCCTCTACTGAACCGCTCAACAGATGTGAGACCAGTGCAGAAACCCACTGCACTAACTCAATTACAAACCCAGTAATTGAAAACAGCAAATAGATTACAGATCAACAGGATCAGAAACGATTACAAAGTACTTATACACAGAACAGATTACAAAGAATGAAGATCAGGTGTAGAAGACTTAGCTTTGGTCCAGAACCAAAGTCGCAAGAACCTCACTTCAAGGATGCTTTAAAGAGTCACGTTCTTGAAGGTTTCTTGATTTGAAAAGCTTTGCCAAAATGATGATCACAGAAAAGGGGCAATATCTCTCTTAGAAAATCTCAAGGAAGGCTTTTCGAAAGTTTTTGTTAACTAAAAATGATAGTGCACATTCCTTTAAATACTTAAATCAGTTTTAAAAACAGCTTAGCTGTCACAATTCAATTAATTAAACAAACCATTCAATCGATTGAATTTGACCGTTAGTTTGACCCAGTCAAAGGTTTCAGTTATAACAGAAATAACCGTATTCCAATTGTAACAGAAATAACTGTCACATTCAATCGATTGTTTTAGAAATTCAATTGATTGAAAAAACTTTGTCCAGCAAAAACAGTTTGGGTTATTTTTATTAAAAACAGTTTTAATAAAAATATTTGTGAATCTTTTTAGCACCTCAGAAGTGATGAACCATGCCACTAATGCTTAAGGACTAAGCCAATCACCAACACATAAATCCAACTAAGGACCAAGACCTAATCACCCAACCATCTTTATGTTTGCACAAAGTCTTCACTTGAACAATTCTGGTCCAGGTTGGTTCCAACAGATTCTTCATGAGGCAGTCTTCATCAGCTTCACATGCTAAGCCTTGGTGCTCACAATATTGACTTCATCAAATCAAATGCTTAGCCTTGGTGCTAACATCATATACAAGTCCCAAAACGACATTATTGAGGACAATGTTTATTCTATACAAACTTTTAGTGTTGCGACCAATGGCGGCTCGTATAGAACAACCAGCATCCTTACAAAATCAATTTCCAGTTTGTAACAAAGGTTATTGCTGTTGAGAGCAATTTCATTTCTACAAGAAGTTTGCATTACACACCTCTCTCCTTACTGATTGCTTTTGGTTTTGACACAAACTATTTAGTCAGTAAGTTGAGCTATTATCTTCGAATATCATCTGAAATCATTTGCATTTTATATATTACAACAAGTTATTAGATTATGTAGATGTCATGGGAGTTCTAACTGGTGTGGGAATCGAAAGAGAGCTCCAACGAAGCGGAAAAACTACCAAGCTCAATGTTATTTGCTTGGAAACTGAGGGGTTAAAGAAATAAATTATGTGTTATCTTTGTCAATTGATTATGTGTTTTCTTTAACTGGACTTAATTTTGACAATAGGTTTCGAATAGAATACACCTTATTTGGTAAATATGTGGACGAACTAAACGCATTCCTAGCCTCTGGAGAGGTTCAAAAAGTTGTTATTTCTATTGAATTTGCAAAGTTGAAGCTTTTTCAAGGTGTGTAATTCACTGTACAACTATATTTTTATCTTTTTTACTTTGGTTATCTTTCATTAATTAACATATGTATTTAATTCGTAGACAAGATTTCCCTCCAAAATTGTATTGATTGTACTAAAATAGTTTACAATGTTAACTGTGACGAGGCAACCGAATTAAAACAGAGGTAATGATTTATTATTCTTTAATTATTTTATTAATGTTGTCAAAGATGCAAAACCTCATGTAATGACATGGTCATAAGTGTAGGATGTGTCAAAGTTCTGAGTCCCCCTCACAGGGACTCAGTCAGCTATGTGAAAGTTCTAAACAGACTGTTGAAGATGAGTTCCTCCTAAACACTACTAGAGCCACAATTGAAGGATTAAAAGATTGCAAACAGGTATGAGTATTTTACCCCATCATTTGGATATTATTTTATTGTTGATCTTTCACATTGTTAACTTTTGTTAACATCTTTCAGGAAAACACTTTTGTTGTTATGGCTACTGTCAAACATATTTTTGATGATGACTAGTGGTATACCACTTGCATCTGAAATAAAGTTGTATACCCAGATTCAAAGATATTTTTCTGCGAAAAATGCAACAAATATGTCATCAAAGTTCAGCCGAGGTATATTTGATGTTTATTTAAATCATTTAATCTCACCTACTATTTGTCTTCTACATTTTACATCTTATTTTATATTATAGATGTACTTTGTAATTAATCAATACATAAGCCATGTCTGTTACAGGTATAAGTTGAAGGTTAGAGTTATGGATGAAACAGATTCGATGACTTTCGTTCCTTTTGATAAGGATGCTGCTACACTTGTGAAAAAATCTTGCTCTGAAATTCTTGAAACACAAGAGAAGGTTATGCATATTGTTTTCCCTAATTTCATTTATTTAATTTTTTTATATATATACATTCTTTCTTTTTAATCACATAAATAAAATAAAGTTTATTATTTCAGAATAGTGGTGCTGGTCATTTGCCAAAGGAATTCGAAGTTCTTGTGGATAAGATTATTTTATTTAAAGTACACTGTAGAAATGATGAAAATTGTCGATTCAAACAATCATTCAGGGTCAAAAAAGTCTGTACTAATGAGTTTATCATACAGAAATATGTTGACGGTGTAATGAAGCCACAAATTTCTACTTTGTTGTTACGGTTTATGATGTATAATTTCATTCACATTGTAATTTTTGTTTTATATAAATATTTTTCTTATTCATTCATGTTTCTTTGAAGGATGTTTATTCTCAGAGTGGACAGTTGTCAACAGGGAATAATGTAAACAATGTTGTGTGTGCTGCAGTTGCAGAGGTGTGTACAATGCAATTAAAAAAAAGTTTGTTCTTTAAGAAGGTAAAATTTGGATTCTCTAATTTGTTGTTTTTGTAAGATCTATTACCAAAATTTGTGAATGAATCACACGACATTGGATCACATATTGTTGACTTAGCCACAGATGTTCTCATCAATGACATGGGAATAACACGCCAAAAACGACCATGTCCTTCAAGTTTTAAAGCTTCTGAAGAAGATGTCCCATTGAGAACATTAAGAAAAAAAAACATTAAAATTGACAAGTGAATGTTTTTATGAGTTTAGAAATTTGGCTCAATTGTTGGATCGTGTATGACTTAAGGACTTTTTGTCTAGGACATTTGTGTATCAAATTGTTATGTAAACTTATATTATTATGACGAGTTTTTGGTATGTTCATTTTGTTGATCTTGAGGTATGTCATTCCCAGCAATTTAGAAGAACAAGATGATTTCGTAAGTACATTACTTTATGATTTCTTTGCCTGGATATTCAAGTACAAATATATATGTAGATGTACCCATCAGTTACTTATTGTATACCTTATTCAACAAGTGTAGCAAAAGGTATGAAAAATACATTTTTACATACTCTCTACAAATACTTCTATACATTAATATAACTGGGTGATATTCTTATATTTATCTCCATTTGTCTTTTTAGGTCTATGTTCTATTCACTTTTTTCTGAATTTACAAGTTCGACGAAAGTTGCTTCAGATGAATCTTTTGAAGATGTTCACACAAAGCATGTTGAGAGCAAATTCAATGACCAACATAATAGTTTTTCGTCTTTTTGTAAAAATTTGTTGTTGTACAAATTTTAGATAAGTTCTTTGAAGAATATTGTTTTATTTGATGCACCAATGTATTCATTCCTTTTTAAATATGAACATATACTGTTAATATTGCTTTGTAACAATGTTTAATACTATATCTAATAATTTATGAAGTGTTATTTTACAATATACTTTTGATATTCTCACACACTTTAAACTGGATTTACGCAAGTCAATTTAGAAAAACATAACAATGATTTATGTGAATAACTCTTATCACATAAAGCTATACATCATCTAAATATAACTTAACCATTAGAAACAACTCGGCCAACCTTCACTTAGCACTAATAAGTGTCTCTCTCCAATAATTTACGAACCATCAAATCGTGAAAGCTCATGTCTGTGACACCTGACAACCTCGCATGTATGTTTCTTTTGTATTCAAAACTCAAATTTCAAGATTCAATTTCAAAATTCAAATTTCAAGATTCAATTTCAAATTCAAATTTCAAGATTCAATTTCAAAATTCAAAATGCCCGTCATTATCTTTGTCTAAAATATCTATAAAAACCTCATTCTCTGCATGAGCAAAGTCAAGTTTGGGTAAAGTTTATGTCTTTTATGTGTGATGTTGTTGATGATGTTCCTTTTGGGGATGGTTCAGTCTATATATTCTTGGCAGTCTTACTATGTTTGCATTACAATTCTTATGTCTTCTCCAAGACATATGTCGAGGTTGAGAGTGAAGTGTGTAAAAATGTATTTTTCATTGTGTGTTTAGGTAACGTCGACCCTGGAGATCTCTTTTAAGAAGGTTTCCAGAGATGTTATTGACTGCCTGCACACAACACACAATGAACCAAAATAACGACGCACCGGGCTCCTCTTGGAGTCCTACTGCTACTACTTCTCCTGCTAGGTATTTTTTAGGTATTTGTTTAACATTTTTGATTGGGAGTAACTTTTTCTATCTTGCTAGCTATGTTTTTGGTATTCATTTAATTCAATGTATGCAACATATCTAATTTGTATTTTATTATGTTTTTACTTATTTGTTTTTTGAAATGAAGGTTAGATGTAAACCGTCGACCACCTCATATGTCCTGGAGAAGATATAAAAATCGCAATACCAACAGATGAACACTACAAAGACTATGTAGGCTGGCCCATTTCTAAAGGGATCATCATCAACAACATCATCCCCAACAGATGAAAATTTAACCCAAACTCAAGTTCATTAATCGAGAGAGTCTAACGCAAGATTGACATATGAAGGAAAGGAGCGCGAAGTGAAGACATGTTTCAGATGTTTAAGATAGGTTTATTGAATTTTAGTAATTTGGCCAGATGTCAATGTTCTTAAGTCCTTTACTGTTTTTTATTGAATCAATAGATGAAGCATACTTTATTATTATTGCAGATAATAATAAATCTTATAACTTCAACATGGTCTAATATGAGAGTAAGACTGACAATAATTGTTATTACCTTAACCAAATAACTGTTATTAAAAACACCTTGGTCAACTTTCTCTCCAGACTGCACATCATCCAATTTTATGAATGCATTGAAACACGTCGGTCAAGCCTCACTTAGCATCTATAAATTTACTACAATATATATACATATATATATATATATATATATATATATATATATATATATATATATATAATTCAGCAGCACTTCTAAACACCTCGGCCAGAGTTTTAATGAATTCAAACACATCGACAAAACTCAATTACCCTTTATAAACACCTCGACAAGATTTCTAATGCATTCACAGACGTCGTCAAAGCTTCATTTATCACATCCAAACACCTCGGCAAGAATTTGAATGCATACAAACACATCGGCCAAGCCTCACTAAGCATTTCTAAACACGTCGACCAGAATTTCAATGCATTCAAATACGTCGGCTAACCTTTACTTAGCACTTATAAACATGTTAGCAAGAGTTTGAATGCTACCAACACGTCGACCAACCTTCACTTAACACTTTGAAACACCTCGGCAAGAGTTTCAATGCATCCAAACACCTCGGCCAACCTTCAGTTAGTACTTAAAAACACGTCAGCAAAAGTTTGAATGCAACGAAAAGCGTCGGCCAAGCCTAGCACTTTTCAAGATGTTGGCCAGGTCTCCCATTCATCCAAGTACGTCTGCCAAGCTTGACTTAATACTTATAAAAGAGGACATTCAAAAAAGGCTCAAACTTTTCAAGATACTATAATTATAAATTTACTACAATATATATATATATATATATTTAATTTTGTTAAATATAAATAGGTTATAATATTAAATTGGTGCAATCAAATAATAATAAAAAATATGTTATAATATAGTGTAATAATAATAATAACATTGAATTCATATCATATATAATATATTTTTCTTTAATTTAATTAAATCCCGTGCGTTGCACAGGTAAGATACTAGTTATCATACATATCATAGTTGATCACTTCCCTTGCATTTGATGAATTCAATGGGGGGAAGAATGCGTGTTGTGTTGTTGTTTTGCATTAGGGTGTGTTTCTTATTACTGTTACGTGTGTTTTGTCTTTCTGTTTTATGTCTATGTTTTATGTTGTATTTTCTGCTGCTGTTGTATTTCTGTTGGTTTTCCAGCTCGGCTGATCTTAGCTTAAGTTGCATTTGGTTTGGTTTAATCATGTTTGAAGTTTGGCTTGTAATTGTTAATGGTTTGTAATATGGTTCGAATTAATGAAATGGAACTTATGTGTTGCTTGTGTTTTAATACTGGTTTGATGCTTTGAAGGAGTATCAAAGTATGGGGGAGCAATCACATGGTTCAGGTTTGAGCTGATTTAAAATGGTTTGGAACACAGCGGAAAAATAATTGATTATTGTTCTAGTTTAATAAGTTTAACTTTTTCTGAACCTGTCGTGCTTATAAATTTTTTAATCAACTATTTTGTATTTTAATTAGAGCAAAAATCTACTAATACAGTTTGTGAAGGTTTGGTTGGTGCAACTCAACACACACTTGATTGCCTTCATCAAATTGGGGGAGATTGTTAGCATCGAGGCTTGCTAAGTGATTTGATGAAGTCAATATGGATCAAAGCTTGCTAAGTGGATTGCTTGAAGCTATCATAGAGCTTGATGGGGGTTTTGGTCTAGAACTTAGGTTGAGTGTGTGTGAGTGGGTTTTGGTTCAAAATCATGAGTTGCATGATATATCACTCAAGGAAAGCTCCATAAATTCAATATGTTTTACAAATAAATAATTGAATCTAAGATGAGGTTTTATAGAGTGTGAAAAACATATTTTGAGATTAAAATCAATTAATTGTGTTTTGGAATCAATTTACCGAGTTTTCTTATTTTTTCATAGAAAAATCAATCGATTGAATGGTAAAATCAGTCGATTGATTTTTAACTTTTTAAATGTATTTAAACCAGTTTAGAAACATAAGGTGAGCGCGCATTTTCTGATTAACGTAAGACATTTGACTATCATTTTGAGAAGTTTTAAGAGTGAAAAACATGCCCTTACTGTGAGAATTTGATCTACATGATTTACATCAAGAAAAACCTCAAGAACTTGAATCTTGGAGCTTTGCTTTGAGTGGGTTTCGTGCAATCTTGGTTATGCACCAGAGCTAAGTATTCTACACTGTTTCACATCATTTTGTAATTTGTTTGTGTAGAAGCATTGTTGTTTACTAACGCTAATAATATTAATAACATTATTAGCAATAATAATGGCCATAATAACAACAATGAGAATTGTATTACATACTGATGAAATTTGTATGTGGTACTCCAAATGCAAATTCGTTTGTAATATTTCATATGTAATGTTCATTTTACATATGGATGGGAATTCGTCAGTAATGTTGATTTTACGTACAAATGCAAATGTGTATGTAAAGTTCCGTATGTAATGTGAATTTTACATACAGATTTTCGTCTGTAGGTACTATGCGATTCTTTTGTAGTGTGATTTGATAATTGTTGTGAGAGCTCTTATATAATTAAGAAAGTTTACTTGTACAAAACTCATCTTTTATTCTTAGCCAGACTTAGGGTTAGGGATTCCATTGTAAGTGTAGGTCCCACATTAAGTAAAAATGAGAAAGTTGACCAATATATAAGAAAAAACACCCAGAAACCTCTTGCCTTAAGGTATTGGGTTGCAGGTGGTGACAATCTCTTGTGTGGGTTTAGCTTAGGTTCGATGTCCTCGAAAGACGAGCCAATGGTCCCTGAATCGAAAGTTTTAGAGGGAAAGGAAGGTAGGGACCCCTCGCTTAAGACGGTTAAAAACATATAAAGAAAACGATCCATAGACTCATTACGTTAAGGTTTTTATACTTACCATTAACTTGGAGGTGATATCAATATAATATTATAATATAAAAAAAGTTATTATCATATATTTAAATTAATGATAATAATAATAATAATATTGTTATCAGTAATGGTTATGCTAATAATAAGATTAGCACATTAATAATATTATTAATTATAATAACGATGTTAACAAAAAATATTGATAATAATATTAATAATAATATTTATAATAATATTAGTAATAATAACGGTAATAATAATAGTAATAGTAATAGTAACAACAATAAGATTTGTATTACATAGGGATGAAATCCATATGTGGTACTCCAAATGTAAATTCGTTTGTAAAATTTCATACGTAATGGTGATTTTACGTGTGAATTTGTTATTAATGTGATTTTACGTATAAATGCAAACGTGTATGTAAAGCTTCATATGTCATGCAAATTTTACATATGGATTTTTTTCTCTATATAATATACTATTCTTTTGTAGTGTCACTTTTAGAAAGTTTACCTATACAAAACTCATTTTTTATTCTTAGCTAGACTTAGGGTTGGAGGCGATATCAATATATTATTATAAAATTAAAAAAGTTATTATAATATATTTAAATTAATAATAACAATATATTAATATTAATAATATTGGCAGTATTAATAATAATAATAATAATATTTGTATTAATATTAATAATTATAATAATAATCATCATCACCATAATATTGGTAATATTTCTAGTAATATTCATGATAATAATAAGATTACTATATTAATAATATTATTACCGTGTTAATAAAAATGTTAAAAATAATATTATTATGATAATATTATTAACTACAATGCTAATAATATTAATAATAATGTTTATAATACTATTATAATAGTGTTGTTAATAATAATAATAGTAATAAGATTTGAATTATATACGGATGAAATTCGAATGTAATACTCTAGATGCAAATTGGTATGTAAAATTTCATATGTAATGTTGATTTTATAAATGGATGCAAAGTCATGTGTAATGCTAATTTTCCATACGAAGGAAAAATTGTATATTATGTAATGCGAATTTTACATACTAATTTTCATCCTTATGTAATATGTGATTCTTTTGTAGTGTGATTTGAATAATTATCGTGAAAGTTCTTGTATAATTAAGAAATTTTACTTGTACAAAATCATCCTTTATTCTTAGATAGACTTAGGGTCAGTGATTCAATTGTAAGTCTAATTTCCACATTTAGTAAAAATGAGAAAGTTGACCAATATTTAAGGAAAAACACCCACAATCCTATTACCTTAAGGTATTGGATTGGAGATGGTGACAATCCTTTATGTGGATTTAGCTCAGTTTCCATGTCCCTCGAATGACTAGTCAATAGTCCTTGAAACGAATGTCGTCGAGGGAGGGGGAGGTAGGGACCCCTCGCTTGAGACGGTTAAACAACATATAAGGGAAAAGATCCACGAATCCATTACCTTAAGATGTTTATACTTAGCACTAACTAGGAGGTGATATTTTTTGCAACCAGGATCACAACGGGGACAACAATCCAAAGAAAAATAATTGAAAAAATAGAAAGGGATTTCTCTTTAGAAAAAATACAAACAGTGGAGTCGTCGCCATAGTTTATTATCGAAAACTATGAAAAAACCAAAGATAAGAAAATGGTATGCGCAACAATTTTTTGGTTCGGGAGTCGGTTACATGTGGGGAAGGTATTAGCACACCCCCAACGCTTGTCCTAGAAAGGTACCTTTAATAAAATAAGCAAAACGAATGTGGTTAATTAACGTGTTTATTTTTCCAAAAAAAAATGCAAGTAAAAAACAAAGAAAATATTTTTTATTTTTTGGGCCCGGGAAGGATTGACATAGCTATAGAATAAAAACTAAACCAAAATTTAATTTTAGAGATAAATAAGATAATATCTATTTTTTTTAAACAGAAGAGTTGTTTAAGTAAATAAAAGATAATTATTTACTTTTTATTTTTATAGCAAACACCAACTCTCTCTCCCTTAAAAGATATTCTGTTTTATTCTAATAAAAACTACCAAATCTCTCTCTCTCTTTAAAAAGATATACAGTTTCGTTCTTATGAAAACCACCATCTCTCAAACAAATCTCTTTAAAGTTTCTACCTTCTCTCTAGATTTGTGATCTCATAGATTATCAGATTGACAAT